>Ga0187845_1000041_pt1 | contig 64111 bp, 51 predicted proteins | sample SpaLakP09_SKY_68_FD_134515 | JGI IMG/M metagenome (GOLD analysis project Ga0187845, IMG submission 134515) | Oligotrophic lake water microbial communities from Sparkling Lake, Wisconsin, USA - SP09_SKY_68 | ecosystem: Environmental > Aquatic > Freshwater > Lake | place: USA: Sparkling Lake... | reverse complement strand
GTTTTTCCAGAAACGCCTGGGCAAGAATGGCAAGGCATTCACTTTCGTCAAGTTCCGCACGCTGCATGCCGACGCCAGGCAGCGCTTTCCCGAGCTCTACGCCTACCAGTACAGCCACGAGGAGCTGGCCGATCTGAAGTTCAAGATTGACAATGATCCGCGCGTGACCCGCTGCGGTGTCTGGTTGCGCAAGTCAAGCCTCGACGAGCTGCCCAATTTCTGGAATGTGCTGACCGGCGACATAGCCCTGGTCGGCCCGCGGCCCGAGATTCCCGAAATGCTGCGCTATTACCACGGCGAGATGCTGATGAAGTTCAGCGTGCGACCCGGTGTCACAGGGCCGGCCCAGATTTCCGGCCGGGGGAGGCTGAAGTTCACCGACACGGTGGCCTACGACCTGGAGTATGTGCGCCGGCGCTCCTTTCGCTACGACTTGAAAGTGCTGGTGAAGACCTTGCAGAAGGTTCTGATGCACGACGGGGCCTTCTGACATGAGCTCCGCCATCCACCTTCGCAGCACCCTGGCCGGCAAGCGCGTGCTCGTCACCGGCGCCAGCGGCTTCATCGGCAGCCACTTGGTCCATCGACTGAACGAGTTGGACGCCCACACCAGCGGGCTGGCGCGCAGCCCGGGCCGGCTGCATCAGCAGGCCATTGACGCCGGCAGCTTCGTCGCCTGCGATCTGCGCGACCCCGAGCAGACCCGCCAGACCGTGCGCGAGCTGCGGCCGCAGGTCGTCATCCACCTTGCCGCCCATCCCGACGGCCGTGAGGACGGCTCGCAGACCGCCGCCGTGCTGGCCACCAACGTGACTGCGCTGAGCCATCTGCTGGAGGCCCTGCGCGAGTTGCCGGCCGTGTCCCTGGTCTACAGCGACTCGGTCAAGGTCTATGGCAATGGCGATGTGCCCTATCGCAGCGAGCAGCCGCTGCAGCCGCTGTCCACCTATGCGGTGTCCAAGCTGGCGGGCTGGGGGTTGGTCGATGTCTATCGCCGGGTCCATGGCCTGCAGGCTGTCTGCCTGCGGCCGACCCTGGTCTATGGCCCCGGCCAGGGCTTCAATCTGTTCACCTTCCTGCTCAATGCGATAGCGGCCGGTGCACCCGAGATCGGGCTGGACGGTGGCTCGCAGACCCGCGACCCGCTCTATATCGACGACACGGTCGATGCCTTCATCGCGGCCGCCGAGCATTGCCAGGCACTCAGCGGCAGCGTGCTGCCGCTGGGGGGCGGGCGCGAGATCACCGTTCAGGCTCTGGCCGAGCTGGCGGTGGGCCTGATGGGTGGCGAGCAGAAGGTGGTGTGCCGGCCGACCTGCGTGCGCCCCACCGAGACCTTCCGCAGCTGGTGCGACAACGCCGAGATCTCACGGGCACTGGGCTGGATGCCACGCACCTCGCTGGAAGTCGGCATCGCGCGCACGGCGGAATTCCTCAGGGCGGCGCGCGAAGCGGCGCATGCAGCCCCCCGTCTGGCGGAAGAGGTATGACAATGTCGCTCGCTGACCGACTGCTGCAGAAGATCCCGCAGTACACGCGCAACGCCCGGCATCTGCGCTCGGTGGTGCAGCACGGCACGCCAGGCAAATGGGCCAACTTGGCACGTGTCGAGTACGAGCGCATGCGCAAGCGCATACAGGTGGCCAGCCACCCCTATCTGCTCATCATCGACCCCTGCAACTTCTGCAATCTGCGCTGCCCGCTGTGTCCCACCGGGCTCAACGACCTGGGGCGCGAGCAATCGATGCTGTCGTTCGAGCATTTCAAGCACTACTTCGATCCGCACGCACCCTATCTGTTCGAGGCCTATCTGCACAACTGGGGCGAGTCGCTGATCAACAAGGACGTGTTCCGCATGATCGACTATGCGCAGTCGCGCAATGTGGGCACGAATCTGAGCTCGAATATGGTCATCCCGACCTCGGACGACCTGGACCAGCTGATCGACAGCGGCCTGGAGTATCTGGTCGTTTCGCTGGATGGCGCCACGCCCGAGACCTACTCCAAATACCGCATTCGCGGCGACTTCGACCGCGTGCTGGCGAACATGACCGAGCTGATACGCCGGCGCAACGCACGCGGCAAGAAAACGCCCGTGGTCGAGTGGCAGTACATCGTCATGAAGCCCAATGAGCACGAGGTGGCCCAGGCCGAGGTGATGGCCAAGAAGATCGGCGTTGACCTGATACGCTTCATTCCGGTGGGCATGCCGTTCGAGTTCCGCAACCGCCAGGAGGTGGCCGACATCTGGTACCCGGAGAGCGTCAAGGGCCGCCAGGACAGCGATGGCACCGAGCAGCAGTTCGGTCAGGCCGGCAAGCCCGGGCCCTGCTTCTATTTGTACCGCTCGATGGTGGTCAATCCGGATGGCGGCATCTCGCCCTGCTGTGTGGTCTATCGCAAGAACCGCGACTTTGGCCAACTCGACCCGCAGGAGGGTATCGATCTGCCAAGACTATGGAACAGCGAGAAATACCAGTCGGCGCGCTCGCTCTTCTCGCCCGAGGTCCTGCAGGGCCGCAAACCCACCGTCTGCGACACCTGCGACATTTTTGCCTATCACCCGTCCAAGGCCCGGCCGCGACGACGACCCGAGGGGGAGCCCATCCAGCTGCACCGCAGCAAGTCCTGAAGGATGGTCAGGAGAAAAAAAGATGTTGGGAATAAGAAGATGAGCGGCGATCAGAGCAAACCCCGGTTCGGGGACGCGGCGGTGCGCCTGGGCTATGTCAGCGCGGATGCCGTCTCGGTCGCCCTGGGTGAGCAGGCGCAGCAGCGCCAGAGCGCCGGCTCGGCCGGCCAGATCGGTGCGCTGCTGATGGACAAGGGCCTGCTCACTCGCGAGCAAATCACCGCCGTGCTGCGCCATGTCGGCGCCAGCGATCTGCCGCTGTCCGAGGACGGCATTCGCCTGGCAGCACGTCTCAAGGTGCTGCACTCGGCGGCCAATAACGTCATCGGCATCACCGGCACCTTGGCCGAAGATGCGGCGCAGGCCACCGTCGAGCTGGCCGTTGCGCTGGCGGTGATGGAGCAGGGGCAGGTCTTGCTGATCGATGCCAATCTGCGCAACCCGTCCCTGCACCTGGCCCTGGGCACCGAGGCGACGCCGGGCTGGATGGAGCGCATACGTCTCGACGAGAGCACGGCGCCTGCCAAGGCCACCGCGATTGCCGCGCTGAGCCTGTTGCCGGCCGGGCAGGTCGAGGGGGACTTCTTGTCGCTGAGCATGTCGCCGCAGGCCGGTGAGCGCCTGCAGGCCTGCCGGCAGCGCCATCGCTATGTGGTGGTCAATCTGGGCCAGGTCCTGCATCACCCGGAGGCGGCGGTGGCGGCCTCGCGCTGCGATGGTGTGGTCACGGTGCTGCGGGCCGGGCAATCGCAAAAGCGCGAGTTGCGCGATCTGCAACGGCTGCTGCAGGGCCTCAAGGTGGGCTTGTCGGGCATTGTGCTGGCCAGCGCCGCGGGCCGTGCCGGGCGCAGGAGCGCGTGATGAACGGCGGCGTCAGGCCCCCTGCAGTGAGCAAGTTGCGCGTCATGCACCTGATTCACACCATGGCCTATGGCGGCATAGAGACCGCGGTGTTGAACTGGCTGCGTTCGCTGGACCGGGCCCGATTCGAAATTCATCTGGTCTGCTTTGCCAACCCGGGCGAGACCGAACGCCCCTTTGTCGAGGCCGCCGAGCGCCTGGGCTTCGGGGTCAGGAAGATACCCTGGAACCGGCGCAAGCCGGTGTGGCGGGCTTCGGGCGAGCTGGCGCAGATGGTGCGCGATTCGCGCATCGACATCGTCTACGCCCATAACTGCTATGCCGACCTGGTCACCGTGGTCGCGGCGCGGCGGGTGCGGGTCAAGACCATCACCACGGCCTATGTCTGGTTCGATTTCGACTGGAAGCGCAATCTGTTGCAGTGGATTGACGCACAGGCGATGCGCTGGTTCGACCGCGTCACCGCGCATTGCGAGAACACCCGGGACGAGACCCTGAAGCGCGGCTTCAAGGCCGAAGACATCAGCACCCTGATCTGCGGCTTCGAGACCCATCGCATCGAGCTGGACGGGCCGCGCCGCCAGCAGCTGCGCGCCGAGCACGGCGCGAGCGAGGGCGCCACGGTCCTGATCAACGTGGCTCGCTTCTACCCCGAGAAGGCCCATGTCTTCCTGCTCGAGAGCTTTGCGCTGCTCTTGCAGCAGCGGCCCGACACCTGGCTGTGGCTGGCCGGCGTGGGGCCGCTGGAGGAGGAGATACGCGGCGCAGTGGATCGCCTGCAGATTGGGCACCGCGTGCGCCTGCTGGGCTTTGTCGTCAATCTACCCGAGCTGCTGGCGCTTGCCGACATCCAGGTGCACCCTGCCCATATCGAGGGCGTGCCGCTGGCGATCTGCGAGGGTATGGCCGCCGGTCTGCCCATCGTTGCCTCGGATGTGGGCGGCCTGCCCGAGATCCTCGACCACGGCCGCAACGGCGTGCTGGTGCAGGGCCTGCAACAGGCCCGCTTCGCCGACGCCGTGCGTGGCCTGATGGACGAGCCGCAGCGCGCGCGCGACTATGGCGCGCGGGCCCGACACTTCATCGAGAACGACTATTCGTTGACGACGGCCGTGCGGCGCGTCGAGGCCACTTACCTGGAGTTGGCCGCATGCTGAACATCGGCTTGTTCCTGGTGATGACCGGTCGCCAGGCGGGCGGGCCGGAGACCTATGAGCGCTGTCTGGTGGAGGCGCTGTCGAGGCTGGACTCGGAAAACTGCTACCACACCTACTGCCTGGACAGCGGCGCGCCAGCGCTGCTGCCGCCACGCGGGGAGCGGCTGAAGCACCAGGTGCTGTGGCCCAAGCTGCGGCTGCTCAGTACGGCCGTGTCGCTGCCGCTGGCCCTGCTGCGCCAGCGCATCGATCTGCTGCATGCGCCGTTCACGCCGCCGCCGTACTCACCCAAGCCCTATGTCTTCACCCATCACTGCTTCAGCACCTTCAACCACCCGGAGTTTTATGCTCCGGGCATATTGCTGCGACTGAATGCCTTGCTGGTGAAGGGCCTGAAGTCGGCGACGCGCACGATCTGTGTGTCGGAGAGCGTGCGCGACCTGACCGCCGAGCGCTTCAAGCTGGACCGCAGCCGCATGCCGGTGGTTTACAACGGCATCGGCAGCCAGTACCGCCCCCTCGACCGAATCATCGCGCGCCGTCTGGTGGCCGAGCGCTACGGCATACAGGGCCCCTTCCTGCTCTATGTGGGCCGGATCGAGTCGCGCAAGAACATTGTCCGGATGCTGCACGCCTTCGACCAGTTCCGCCGCGAGGCCGGTGATCCGGTCAAGCTGGTGCTGGCTGGGCGGCGCTCGGCCATGACCGAGGGTATAGACGCAACACTGGACGCGCTGCAGCTGCGCGAGCACGTGGTCGAGATGGGCTATGTGGACCACGCCGACCTACCGCCGCTGTTCGCTGCCGCGGAGATGTTCCTGTTCCCCTCGCTATGGGAGGGCTTCGGCCTGCCGGTGGTCGAGGCCATGGCCTGCGGCACGCCGGTGATGACGTCCAATCTGTCCTCGCTGCCGGAGGTCTCGGGCGACGCGGCCCTGCTGGTGGACCCGTACCGGGTCGAGGACATGGGCGCGGCAATGCTCAAGCTGTGGCGCGACGAGCCGCTGCGCGCCGAACTGCGCGAGCGCTGCCTGCGCAATGCCCAGCGTTTCAGCTGGGACCAGACGGCCCGGCAGACGCTGGCCGTCTATCGCGAGGCGGCCCTGGGCTGAGCGGAGCCGACGATGCGCAAGCCCCGCCTACTCGAAGCTCCAGCGCGCAATCCAGACATTGCGCTGACCCTGGGCCTTGTTCTGCGCCCCAGCGTCGGCAATCAGCAGTTTGGTGATTTTTTCGGGCGCGAGCACGCCATCGCGCTTCTTGGCCGGGTCGGCCTTCAGCTGGCTCAGTTCAAAGCTGAAGTCACTCCAGGCGCTACGCGGCTCGATCTGGGTGAAGAAGGTCTGGCCGTCGGCCAGCTCGATCTGCACGAACAGCGGGCCCGGGCGGTCGCTGCGCAGGCGCAGGTTCATGCGCTTGGTCGTGGTGTTCAGCCGCGTGCCCATGTCGCGGGTGGCCCAGGCCCATTCCGTGCCCTTGTAGTCGAAGGTCCAGCGCATGCCGGCGTCGGGCTCCAGCGTGGCCTTGCCTCCGGGGCCGGTCAGGAACAGCTGCTTGGCCGAGCTGAAGCCGACCTCGGTGGCCGTGGTCGCGGCCGGCGCCAGGGCTGCGCTGACCGTGCTGGTCTTTGCCGCCAGCGGTTCGATGCGGCCGGCCAGCGCGTTCTGCCATTCCGCCCAGGCGGGCTTGGCCTTGATGTCGCCGCTCCACAGGCCGATATTGCGCCACAGCAGATTGACCTCGTTGTCCGGGGTGCCGCTCATGCGCTCGTAGAGCAGGTCATAGTCGACCGACAGGAACCAGACGATGAACAGGTAGTTGTCGCGCTCGGCCAGCTGGGCCAGCTCACGCACATAGCTGGCCTGCAGCACCGGGTCGCCCTTGAGCTTGAGGCTGTAGGCGGGCAGCTCGGCATTCATGCTGGAGTATCCGGTCTCGCACAGGGCGATCGGCTTGTTGGTGTAGCGCTGCACCCAGTCCAGCGGCGCGCGCCAGGTCTGCTCGCGCTCGCCCAGCGGCGGATCACCGAACTTCTCGCCGAACGGCGACATATGCGGGTAGAAGCTCAGGCCCAGGTAGTCGCTGCTCTGCACCAGGGCCTTGGCCAAATCGCCGACGCCCGGCTTCATCAGCGACTGCAGGCCGAACGAGATGCCGATCTGCAGCCGCGGGTTGTCGCGCTTCAGCGCCGTCGCCACATGGCGGTACAGGGCCTCGAACTGCGGCCAGCGCTTGGGGTCGCGTGCGGCCAGCTCGCCGGCCTCGATACCCAGGTTCAGGTAGCTGGGTCGGAATTGCTTCACCGCGCGACGTGCGTACTCCAGGTAGGCGGCCTTGACCTTGTCGTCGTCAAGCCGCGCCAGCTTCAGGCTCCAGGGCAGGGCGCTGCTGGTGCCGGCCGCGCCCTTGGTCGGCGCCAGGCTCTTGCGGTCCTTGGCCAGCGGCGCCAGGCCCAGATAGACCGGGCGGCCGGTCGGAATGGCGCGGCTCCAGTCATCCCATTCGCGTTGCACGCGCTGCGGGTTCGGCTTGCCGTCGAGCAACTCGTCCCAGGGAATGCCGTCGTCCAGATGCAGCGCATGGACATTGGCGTTGTTGCGCACGATGTCCAGGGTGCGGGTCGCCGCCTCGTCGGTCGAATCGTAGGGAAAGGGCGGGAACCCGTACAGGGGGCGCGCGCCGGCGGAGTGGCTCAGCAAGGCGACGAGCGCGCAGGCGAGAACGGCAAATCTCTGCATCTGCTTCATGGCGTGGGGGGCGCGAGGGCCCAATACTGCGAAGAGGCGACCACTGTAACGCCGCAGCGGCATGCGACGCAAAGACCCTTACATCATGAATAAGTCTTTGCAACAGACCGCCTGTGTGGCCCTGCCCAAGGGCCTTGGCGGCGTGCTGACGGTGGCGCTGAACAGCATTCTGCTGACGCATATGGCGCCCGCCGACTTCGGTGCCTACGCAATCTGCCTGACCCTGGTGGCCCTCGCCGATGGCGTGCTGGGCGCGGCCATCGACATGAGCGTGGTGAAGCTGGCTTCGGTCCATCGCCTGCACGATCAGGCGCGCGCCGCTGCCGTCGAGCGCTGGGGGGTGGCCGTCAAGCTGGCGGTCAGCCTGGCCCTGGTCAGCGTGACGCTGGCGCTGGCCGGGCCCCTGTCCTCGGCCCTGTTCAAGCGTCCGGAGCCGGAGTTGCTGGTGCTGGCCATGGCCGTGGCCAGTGGCGTGCTGCTGCTGCGCTCGGCCTTTCTCAATCTTCAGCTGCAGCAGCGCTTCGGTGCCTATGCTGGGCTGGAACTGCTCGCGCAGGCGCTGCGGGTGGGCGGCATTGGCGCGGTGCTGCTGTGGCTCCGGCCCTCGGCCCAGGTGTTGATGGCCGTGGCCGCGCTGTGCACCTTGACCGCTCTGCTCGGTGCCGCCTGGCTGGTGCGGCCCCGCTTGCCGCGCCGGGGCCTGCTGCCAAGGCGCGAGGGCCGCGAACTGGCCCACGCCCTGCACTGGATTTTCATCACCTTTGCCTTCTCGGCGCTGCTGTCGCGGGCCGACCTGCTGCTGCTGACCCAGTACTCGACGCTGGAGCAGGTGGGCCTGTTCGCCGCGGCCCAGGTGCTCGCGCAGATTCCCGAGTTGCTGGGCAGCTATCTGGCCGTGGTCGTCAGCCCCAAGGTGGCGCCGGCCAGCCACGCCGGCACCTTGCTGGGCCTGATGGCCCGCGTGCAGGGCGGCCTGCTGGCGCTGGCGCTGCTGGTGCTGTTGTCGGGCTTTGGCCTGCTGTATTTCGGCGCCGCCTGGCTGCCCAAGGGCTATGCCGGCTCGGCCCAGGTGCTGGTGTTTCTGCTGGCCGGTTCGCTGGCGGCGATGTGCGCGTTTCCGGTCGCCATCCCCTATCTGATGTTCGTCAAGCCCGATTTCATCTTCAAGCTCGATCTTTACACCTTGCCGCTGCTGTTGGCGGCTTACTATTTCGCCATACCCGAAGCGGGTGCCATCGGTGCCGCCTGGGTGTCTGGCGGCGCGCGTCTGCTCAAGCTGGGCTTGATGCAGGCCTGCGCCTGGAACTGGGCAAGGCAGGGCCTGCCCGCAGGAACAGCGACCTTATGAGCAACGCAGATCACGACGTCGATCAAGTCATGCAACTGGGCTCGGCCTTTGTCGCCGACCTGGTGCGCGCACTTGACTACCACCGCTGGCTGATCGTGGCCACCGTCCTGGGTGCGGTGCTGACCACCTATGGCGCGATGCAGTTTGTCAGCGACGAGTACGAGTCCACCGCCAGGCTGCTGGTCAAGCTCGGCCGCGAGAATGTGGATGTGCCGGTCTCGGTGGAGAAGGGCGGGCTGATCTCCACCGGCGTGCGCAAGGAGGACATCAACTCCGAGATCCAGATGCTCAGCGCGCGTGCACAGGTGGAGGCAGCGGTCGATGCCCTCGGACCTGACGCATTCAAGCTGGAGCCGCCGCCGCCGCAGACGCTGTTCCAGAAGGTCAAGTACGAGCTGCGTCGCGCCGTGCGCTGGACCAAGGCGCAGTTCAAGGAACTCAGCATCCTGCTCAATCTGCGGCCGCGTCTGAGCGAGCGCGAGGAGGCGGTGACGCTGGTGCAGAAGGTGCTGCGGGTCGAGCGCGAGAAGGATTCCGACGTGATCTCGGTTGCCGCGCGCCTGCCGTCGGCCGATCTGGCCATGCAGGTGGTGGACATGGTGGTCAAGCTCTATCTGGAGAAGCGCGTCGAGATCCGCCGCGAGCGCGGCATGAGCAATTTCTTCGACGAGCAGCTGCAGGCCTTGCGCGACCAGCTCAAGCTGCTCGACGCCAGCCGGCTGGGTTTGCGCGAGGGCCTGCAGATCTCGACCATTGCCGAGGAGCGCTCCTTGCTGGTGGGCCGCCTGCAACTGCTGCGCAACGAGACGCAGAGCGACGAGGCCGAAATGAGGCTGCTGCGCCTGCCGGTCGGGGCGCTGCCGACGGGGCCTGGCGAGGTCCCGGCGCGGCTGAGTTCGCAGCCCAATCACGAACAGCTGCGCGCCAAGGTCACCGAGCTGCGCATACGCCGCACCGAGCTGCTGCAGCGCTTCAATGACGGCGCCGAAGCGGTGCAGCGGGTGGACCGCGAGATCGCCCAGATCGAGTCCACCCTGCGCCAGTCCGTCGAGACCCAGCTGAACCAGCGCCGCACCGTGGTCGGCGACATCGAGACGCGGCTGCGCGCGCTCAACCGGGCCGAGTCCGACCTGGACCGCCTCGAGCGCGAGCGCGTGGTCGTGCTGCAGACCTTCCAGACCTATGCCAAGCGTGGCGAGGAGGCGCGGGTGTCGGAGGCGCTGGACCTGCGGCGCGTGTCCAATATCGCCGTGCTGAACACGGCGGAACGGCCGATCGAGGCGGTTGCGCCGCGCAAGCTTCTGATGGTCGGCCTGGCCCTGCCGCTGGGCCTGCTGGTCGGCCTGGCGCTGGCCCTGTTCCTGGAGTATCTGAACCAGACCATACGCGACGAGCGCGATCTGAACGGGCCCGACCGGGCCCTGTTCCTCGGCCGTTTGCGCATGGGAGCGAGGGAATCATGAAGTACCTGCCCTTGAGTCTGTCCGGTTTTCGTCACTGCCTCCTGCTGCTGGTCGGCCTGCTGCTGGCGGCCTCGCTGCAGGCTCAGGTGCGAAGTTGGCGGCCCCTGGGGCCCGATTACGGCACGGTGCTGAGCTTTGCCCATCAGCCCAATAACGAGTCGGTGGTGCTGGCGGGCACCTATTTCGGTGGCCTGTACCGCAGCACGGATTGGGGCTTCGCCTGGACGGCGGTGAATGTGCCGTTCTCGGCGCGTTCCGTGTTCGCGCTGGCCTTCGACCCCACGGGCAACGGCCGCGTCTATGCCGGCGTTTACCAGGACGGCGTCTGGCGCTCGGACGATGGCGGCCAGACCTGGGTGCGCAGTGCCAGCGGCCTGACCGATCTGGATGTGCAGGCCCTGGCCGTGGACCCGGCACGCGGCAACCATTTGCTGGCGGCTACGGCGCAGACGGGCCTGTTCGTCAGCCAGGACAGTGGCACGCAGTGGGCGCCGGTCGCCGATCTGGCCGGTGTGCGCGGGCGAACACTGGTGTTCGATCAGCGCCGCCTGGGCCATGTCTATTTGGGCACGGTCGGGCAGGGGGTGTTTCGCTCGACCGACGGCGGCACCAGCTGGTCATCGGTGGGAGCCACCCTGGGCACCGTCAGCAGCCTGAACTTCGACGCCGCCGGCCACCTCTATGCGGCCACCGAGCGCGGCGTGTTCCAGCTTCCCTCGGGGGCGAGCGACTGGATCGACCTCAGCTTCAATCTGCCCAAGCTGCCGGTGGCCCACGTGCTGCCGCATCCCAGCGTGCCGAACTTCCTGTTCGTCTCGACCGTCTATGGTGCCTATGCGCTGGCCAACTGGGATACCAGGCCGACCTGGTTCCAGTGGACCAGCGGCGACACGCGGCTGATGGGCAGCGACAGCCGCGGCCTGATCCTGCACGTGGCCGGCCAGCACGGCTCGATGATGATGACCACCGACTTCGGCGCGCACTGGATACGCGGCGATGTCGGCATCCAGAACGCCTTTGTCGGCGCCCTGACCACGCTCAACGGGCCGCAGGGCTGGCGTCTGATCGGTGGCACCGACCTCGGCCTCTACGCCCTGGATGGCGGCCAGGCCTGGAAGTCGGTGCTCAAGCGCACCGAGGCCGTGTTTGCCCTGCAGGCACGAGGTCAAAACGTCTATGCCGGCACCGAAACCACCGGGGTGTGGAAGAGCGCGAACGGCGGCGACAGCTGGACCCTGGCCAGCCAGGGCATCGTGCCGACGCGCATCAATGGCTTCTCGCGCACGGTCGAAGACAAGCCCGTGCTGCTGGTGGCCAGCGCCTCGGGCCTGTACCGCAGCGCCGACGATGGCGCGAACTGGGCGCCGCTCAAGCTGCCCCAGGTGCAGACCGTGCTGAGCGTGGCTGCCGATCCGGTGCGCGGCCCCATCGTCTTCATCGGCAGCGGGGCCGGGCAGGTCCTGCGCAGCATTGATGGCGGCCTCAGCTTCGGCAGCAGCGGCGCGGGCCTGCCGGCCGACCAGCCCATCACCCGCCTGGTCCATGCGCCGTGGGACCGCATCTATGCCATCACCGGCAGTGGCGGGCTCTACGCCAGCTCCGATGACGGCGCCAACTGGTACCCCAGCAAGAGCGGCTGCGATGCGGCCGCCGTTGCCCTGGTGGCCGATCCGCAGCGCAGCTGGGTGCTCTATCTGGCCACCGCCGGAGGCGGGCTGTGCAAGAGCGAGTCGGCCGGCCTGCAGTGGGCGCCGGCCAATGCCGGCCTGGACAGCCCCTATGTGACCGCGCTCTGGATCGATGCGGCCCAGCCGCAGCGCTTGATGGCCGGCGGCGTGGGCAAGGTCTATCTGAGCAGCAATGGCGGCAGCAGCTGGACGGCGGCCGGCAACGGCCTGCCGGCGGCCGCTGTCACCGCGCTGGTGGGCGAGGGCAGCACCTTCCGCGCCCTGCTCAACGGCCAGGGCCTGTACGGCAGCAGCGACGGTGGACTGACCTGGTCGCCGATGGCCGCGCCGGTGGCCGGCAATGCCTTGGCTCTGAGCCGCCTGCCCGGTGGGCGCCTGCTGGTCGGCACGCCCTATCTGGGTGTGCATGCGTCGGATGATGGCGGTGCCAGCTGGCAAGCCGCCAGCACCGGCATGAGCCTGTTCGTGCGCAGCCTGGCGATCGATCCGGTCGATGCGAATACCCTGTATGCAGGATCGCTGAGCGGCGGCGTGTTCCGCAGCCGTGACGCTGCGGCCAGCTGGACCAGCGTCGGCCTGTCCGACGGCAATGTGTTCAAGGTGCTGGCCCCGGCGGCGAACCGCGTGCTGGTCGGCACCTCCGGCGGCATTTCGGCCAGCGACGATGGCGGCGACAGCTGGTGGCAGCTGGGCCAGCGTGCCTCCTATGCCTTGTCGATCGCGGCCGATCCGGCCGATGGCCGCCGCATGGTGCTGGGCGGCATCGATGGGCAGGTCTGGACCAGCGATGCCAGCGGCAGCCGCTGGCGCGAGGTTGGCAAGGGCATGCCGGTGACCGAGGTGCTGGCGCTGGCGCGCTGCGCCGACGACAGCCTTTACGCCGCACCCAACAGCAGCGGCATCTACCGCAGCTCGCTGGCCGCGCTGGACGGCTGGCTAAGCACCGGGGCCCTCGGACTGGGCACAGCCCAGGTGCTGAGCCTGTCCTGCGACCCGCGCTCGGGGCTGCTCTATGCCGGCAGCAATGGCGGCGGGGTCTACCTCAGCATGGACCAGGGGGCGCACTGGGTGCAAGTCAACCAGGGCCTGAGCGGCACGGTCATCAGCGCGGTGCTGGCCAGCCCCGATCAGCCCTGGCAGGTCTGGGCGGCGGTGCGCGATGGCAGCGTCTATCGGTCCGACGATGGCGGCCTGCATTGGACGGCCGCCGGCCAGGGGCTGCCATCGGGCGGCGTCACCCAGCTGACGGCCGGTGGGGATGGCACGCTGTACGCCAGCGTCGGCAATGGCATCTATCGCCGCCTCGCGTCGGGCAGCTGGACGGCTGCATCCACGGGCCTGCCCGCCGCCGTGGTGACGGCGCTGTGGGCACATCCCAAGGATGCGGGCCGGGTGCATGCGGCCGTGGCCGGCGCGGGCGTCTTCCTCAGCACCGACAGCGGCGCCAGCTGGCGCGCGGCCGCGATGGATGCCCGCGCGGGCGAGGTCTATGTGCTGGGCGGCGGCGCCCAGCGCGTGCATGTCGGCACGCTGGGCATGGGCCTGGCGTCCAGCAACGACGGTGGCGCAACCTTCGGTGACGTGCAGCTGGCCGAGGAAGTGCCGCAGATCGTCACCGGCATTGCCGTTGACAGCGGCAATGCCTCGCGGCTCTATCTGGCCACCGGCGGCCAGGGCGTGCTCGTCAGCAGCGACGGCGGCGCCAACTGGCGCAGCGGCGGCCAGGGCCTGGGCAGCAGCTTCCTGCTGTGTCTGGTGGCGCATCCGCAGCGGCCGGGGGTGGTCTATGCCTGCACGACCGAGGGCGTGTTCGAGAGCAGCGACGGGGCGGCGAGCTGGAGCGCCATCAACCTGGGCCTGAACAACCGCAACGTCACCTCGCTGGTGTTCGACAGCCAGGTGCCGGGATTGCTGTTTGCGGGCACCGAAGGCGGCGGCATCTATGTCTATGACACCCGCTGAGCCAGCGGCCCGCTTCCGCCTGCCGACCGGCAGCTGGCGCAGCCTGCAGGCCGTGCTGGCCGGCAGCCTGTTCAGCGGCGCGACCCTGAGCATAGGCAGCGCGTCGGTCGGCTCGCCGCTGCTGCTGCTGGGCCTGCCCCTGGTGCTGGGCGCCGGCGTGGTACTGATGCTCTGGCCGGCGGTGGCCTTCCTGCTGACCGCCAGCATCATTCCGATCGAGCGCCTCGGGCGGCTGACCTCCGACGAAACCGCCTACACGATCTCGCTGATGCGCATCGTCGGCACGCTGGCGCTGGGCAGCTTCCTGCTGCATGCCTTGATACGGCGGCGGCGGATAGCCTTCGGCAGCGCCTTCTGGCTCTACACCAGCTATTTCGGGCTGGCGCTGCTGGGCCTGTTCCACAGCAGCCACCCGCTGGGCACGGTGCGGGCCTGCGGCGCCATCCTGGGCAATCTGCTGTTCTTCTGGCTGGTCATCAATATCGGCCAGGTGCCGCGCCTGGCCAAGACCGCGGTCGCACTGTGGCTGACGACCACCGTCATCGTCGGCGTGTTCACCATCCTCACCTGGCACTTTGGCCGCGGCGTGTCCGAGGCCGACCTGGGCGAGACCGCCAGCCGTTTCTCGACGGTGATGGTCGACACCTCCGAATGGGAGGCGCTGGACAGCACCGCGCGCGCCGCCGGCCCGACCTCGCATGCGGCCGTCTATGCGATGAACCTGATCCTGACGCTGCCCTTCTTCCTCTACTTCCTGAAGCACCAGCGCGCCGCCGGCTGGCGGCTGCTGATCGCCGCCGGCCTGCTGGTGACGATGTACAACGTCGTGCTCACCAACACCCGGGCGGCCATTCTGCTGGCCGTGGCGGTGCTGCTGCTGTGCGGCGCGCGCGGCCTGTACCGCTTCAGCGCCGGCGGCGTGGTGGCGGCCCTGCTGGCGGTGGCGGCCATGCTGCCGCTGGCGCCCGAGGCGGTGTGGCACCGCGTGCTGGACAGCTCGAACTACAGCGTCGAGCGCTCGGCGACGCTGCGCATACGCTTCGAGTACTGGGCCGCGGGCCTGCAGGTGGCGCAGGACCATTGGCTGGAAGGCATAGGCGTGGGCAATCAGCAGGTCATTCCCCTGTACATCAAGGGTGACGCGCCCGAGGAAACCACGGTCCACAACGAGTACATCATGACGGCGATGGAGGTCGGCGTGATCGGCTGGCTGGTGTTCTTCAGCTTCGTCGGGCTGATGTATGCCGCCGCCCATCGCGCCGCCAGGCTCGCGCCCGCCCGCTGGCCGGCGCAGCTGCTGCATGCCGACTTCTTTGTCGCCGCCCAGGTGGCCATGCTGGCCACCGTGCTCTACGGCCTGCAAGTGGACGTCTTCCACTTTCCTCTGAAGGGCTGGTGGTTGATCGCCGGCCTCAGCTGGGCGCTCTATCGCGTCCTGCTCGATACACCCCCCATCACACCATCCATTCACAGCAACCGGGAAGGGAATCCGTCATGAGCGAAGCCGCCGCAGGCCGCGTCGATGTGTCCGTGGTCCTGGTGGGCCTGAACGCCTGCCACTACATCGTCGAATGCATCGTGTCCTTGAAGGCCGCGCAGTGGCCGGACTGCAGCTACGAGATCATCTACGTTGACAACGGCTCCAAGGACGACTCGGTGGCGCGCGTCAGCGCCGAGCATCCCGATGTGCGCCTGATCGCCAACCCGGACAACCGCGGCTATTGCCCGGCCGCCAACCAGGGTTCGCGCATCGCCCTGGGCGAGTACCTCTACTTCCTCAACGACGACACCATCGTGCTGGAAGACGCCATCGCGCGCACCCTGCGCACGCTGCGCGCCGAGCCCCGGGGCGGCGTGGTCGGCAGCCGGCTGCTCAATCTGGATCGCAGCGACCAGTGGTCGGGTCGGCGCTTTCCCTCGGTCTGGAGCGCCTTTCTCGGCCGGCGCTCATGGCTTACCCGCTGGCTGCCCAATGCCGGCCCGGTGGTCGACTATCTGTGCAAGCAGGAGGTGGCGCGCGGCCTGCCCTTCGAGGCCGACTGGGTATCGGCGGCGGCGATGCTGGTCAGCCAGCGCGACTTCTGGGCCGTCGGCGGCTTTGCCGAGGACTACTACTACTGGCACGAGGCGGTGTTCTGCGACCGCATGCGCGCCGCCGGCCATGCCGTGCTGCTGGATCCGCAGTCGCAGATCGTCCACTACGAAGGCAAGGGCAGCGGCAAGCGCACCTACCCGGTGTTGCGCTGGCACATCCTGGATTTCCACCGCGGCGCCTTCCGCTGCTTCTGCGAGCACTACCGCCTGTCCGGGCTGCACCCCCTGCGCTGGCTGGTGGGGGCAGGACTTGCCACCCGTGCCGGCCTGCTGCTGGCCGGCAACTATTTCACCGCACCGAGGGCTTGAATTTATGTTGAATACGGCCATGCTGGACACTGCAATGCTGGAGCAGCGCCTCAAGGGCCTGGGCCTGGTCTGTCCGCGCTGCCGGGGCGCACTGGGCGTCAATGCCCATGGCTACCGCTGCCGCATCTGCGCCAGCGACTATGCCTTCACCGACGGCTTTCCCGACCTGATCGAGGGCGAGCGCTTCGACGATCCCGGCGACGACACCCTGCTGCGCTACGAGGAACAGTCCAACGCCGACCTGACCAACAACTACTGGCAGCCGCTGTTCCGCAAGCTCTGGCCACAGGGCGCGCCGGGCGGGCGCGAGCCGCGTCTGCTGTCGGTGGGCTGCGGCACCGGGGTCGATGTGGACCTGCTGCGCGACGGTGGCTTCGACAGTGTGGGCATCGATTGCGGCAACCGCAGCACCGTGTGGCCGCGGCGCACCCACAGCGAGCGCCTGCTGATGGCCAATGGCAAGCACCTGCCCTTCGACGACAACAGCTTCGACTGCGCCTTCTGCGGCTGCGTGTTCCCCCGTGTCGGCGTGGTCGGCGACAGTTCGATCACCGCCCCCGACGTGCACCTGCAACGCTGTGCGATGGCCCGCGAGATGGTGCGGGTGCTCAAGCCGGGCGGCTACATCATCGTCAGCAGCCCCAACCGCTGGTTCCCGTTCGACATCTTCCACGGCCGCAAGCCGGGCCAGTACACCCCGCGCTTCAACCCGCCGAGCAGTCGCTTTCTGCTCTCGGTGGGTGACTACCAGCGCCTGTTCGCCGAGGCCGGCTGCGGCCCGGCCACGGCCCTGCCGGTGGAGAACTACTGGGGCTTCATACGCAGCCGCCACTCGGTCAAGGGCATGGTGTTCGGCCTGCCGGTGCGTTTCGTGTTCTGGCTGGTCTCGCGGCCGGGCATGGGCTTTCTGCGCGGCTCGCCGGTCAATCCCTGGCTGGTCGTGATGATGCAGAAAACTTGAGAAGACCACCGGGTGATGTCATGAAGCTGCCACGTCTGCTCCGCCTGCTGCTGCTCTGCCTGATTTGCTGCCTGGGCTCGGTGCGCGCCGCGCCGGTGGCCCTGGGGCCGGTGGTGCAGGCCACGCCGTCGGCCAATGGCGCGAGCCTGGCGCTGGGCGGCGTGGGTGGCAGCCTGCGCATCGAATTTCTGGCCGGTGGCATCGTGCATGTCGAGGCCGCACCGCCCGGCGTGGCCACGCTGGCCACCGGCGCCACCCTGGCGCAGACGCCGGCCAGCGGCGCGCTGGACTTCTTCGACGACGGCAGCAAGGTGTTCCTGCGCCAGGCCGGCCTGAATGTGATCGTCATCAAAGACCCGCTGCAGGTGGTGGTGATGCGCGACGACGGCTCGGTGCTCTCGGCCGATCTGCCCGGCGGCATGCTCTGGGATGCCGGCAGCGGCCTGGTGATCGGTGCCAAGTTCACCGCCCCCGACGAGCGCTTCTTCGGTCTGGGCCTGGCCGGCGGCCCGCTGGACCGGCGCGGCCGGCTGATGCTGATGCGCAATAGCGACCAGGCCGGCTATGGCGAGTTCGGCAATCCGCTGTACACGAGCACGCCCTTTTTCTACGGCCAGCGCGACGGCAAGACCTACGGACTGTTTCTGGACAACCCGTCCACGACGCAGTTCGATCTGGGCCGGCAGTGGACCGAGGTGCTGAGCATGGCCTCGCAGGGCGGCACGCTGAACTACTACCTGATCGCCGGGCCGACACCGGCCGAGGTGGCGCGTGGCTTCGGCCGCCTGACCGGCAACACGCAGCTGCCGCCGCGCTGGGCGCTGGGCTATCACCAGTCGCATTTCGGCTACGCCAGCGCGGCCGAGGTGCTGGGCCTGGCGCAGGAGTTCCGTGCCCGCAGCATCCCCGCCGATGCCTTCTTCCTGGACCTGGACTACACCGACCGCCTGTTCACGATGAGTTGGAACCCGTCGACCTTCCCGGACCCGGCGGGCTTCAACGCCCAGATGGCGGCGCTGGGCCTGCGCCGCGTGCCCATTCTGGAGCCGCTGCTGACGGTGTACGACCCGCTGTGGTCCAGCTACGCGGCCTCCGGCTACGTCGCCACCGGGTTCGATGGCCAGCCGCTGATCACGCCGATCTGGATGGGCGAGGTCAGCTGGATAGACTTCACCAAGCCGGCCGCGCGCGCGGACTTCAAGAGCCGGCTGAAGGGCTTTGTCGGCAACGGCAACACCGGTATCAGCGGCATCTGGGCCGACTTGAACGAGCCGGCCGCCAATGACATGGCCTATGCCCGCTTCGATTTCAACGGCCAGCCACGCCTCGACTACGCGGCGCGCAATGTCTATGCCCTGCTGCAGCTGGCCGCGCTGCACGAGGCGCTGGCCGAGGCGCAGTCCGGCCTGCGGCCCTTCATCCTGTCGCGCTCGGGCTTTGCGGGCGTGCAGCGCTACGCCGCCAACTGGAGCGGCGACACCGACTCCACCTTCGACTCGCTGCGCGTGCAGGTGCAGATGGCCGCGTCCATGGGCCTGTCCGGGCAGAACCTGTTCGGCGCTGATGTCGGTGGTTTTCTTGGCGCGCCGAATGCCGAGCTGTTCCTGCGCTGGCTGCAGTTCGGTGCGGCCACGCCCCTGTTGCGCAATCACTCGACCAATACCTCGCCGTTGCGCGAGCCCTGGCGCTATGGCGAGCCCTACACGGCCGTGGCAAGAGCCACGATCGAGTGGCGCTACCGGCTGATGCCCTATCTGTACGGCCTGTTCGTGCAGGCCGAGAGCGACAGCCAGCCGGTGCTGGCGCCGACCTTCTTTCACTTCCCCGACGATCCTGTCACCCACCAGCAGGATGGCGAGTACCTGCTGGGTCCCTCGCTGCTGGTGGCGCCGGTGCTCGCCGAGGGGGCCACGACGCGCTCGCTCTACCTGCCCGCCGGTGCGGCCTGGTACGACTATCACACCGACCAGCGCCACGGCGGCGGCCAGCAGATCGAGGTGGCCGCGCCGCTGCACCAGCTGCCGCTGCTGGTGCGCGCCGGCAGCATCCTGCCCATGGGCCCGGTGCGCCAGCACGCCGATCAGGCGGTCGACGAGATGCTGGTGCTCGACATCTTCCCCGGCGCCAACGCCCGCTTCACCCTGCGTGACGACGATGGCGCGACGACGGCCTACCGCAGCGGCGCCTATCTGGACACCCTGCTGAGCTGGACCGAGAGCCCCGGCGCCGCGCAGCTGGATATCAGCAAGGCCGGTGGCAACCTGACGCCGATCAGCCGCCCCTGGTGGGTGCAGGTGCGGTCCTTCGGACCGGTGCCGCAGCGCGTGACGGCCGACGGCGTGGCACTCGCCAGGGCCGCCAGCCCGGCCGAAATGGGCGCGGCGGGCGCCTGGTTTTCCGATGCCGCCAGCGGCCGGCTGCTGATCCGTCTGCCGGGCGCCAAGCCGGTGCAAACACTGCGCGTGGAGCGCTGAAGCCATCGAGTCATGACACAACTACATCGTTCAAGAATCATCGCCGCGCTGCTGCTGTTCACGAGCGGGCTGCTGGCCGGCTGCGTCAACACCGCCCAGAACATCGGCCAGCGCGCCGTACCCGCCTCCGTCTACATGGCCCAGGACAGCGATGGCAAGAAGGTCGAAGGCGGCAGCCTCAGCTACCAGCTGCAGCCCGGCGACCTGATCGACATCAAGTTCTACTACAACCCCGAGCTGAACGAGCAGTCCCTGGTCGGCCCGGACGGCCGCATCGCGCTGCAGCTGGTCGGCGAGCTCAATGTCAGCGGCCTGACGACCCAGGCGCTGTCCGACGAGCTGACCCAGCGCTACGGCAAGACGCTGCGCCAGCCGCAGGCCACCGTGATACTGCGCAAGTACGCGCTGGCGCGGGTGTTCGTGTCGGGCGAGGTCAATGCGCCGGCGGCCCACAGCCTCGATGCCGGGCCCATCACCGCCTTGCAGGCCATCACCCAGAGCGGAGGCTTCCGCAAGGGCGCCGAGCGCAGCAACGTGGTGGTGCTGCGCCATTCGGCCAGCGGCCAGCCGGTGTTCATCAAGCTCGATATGCAGGGCCATCTGGAGCAGGCGGTGCAGGCCGATATCGTCTTGCGCCCCTATGACATCGTGTTCGTGCCGCAAAAGCGCATCGCCGAGGTGGCCGAGTTCTTCGACGAGTACATCAACAAGATCGTGCCGCTCTACCGCAATATGGGCTTTGCCTTCAACTACAGCCTGCGCGACAAGGTCGAGATCAGGACCGCGCCATGACGACCGCCACGCCCGCAGCCCCCGTGCTGGTGCTTGGCGGTGCCGGCTTCATAGGCTCGTCCGTGGTGCGCGCGCTGGTGGCACAGGGCCTGCGTCCGCGGGTGCTGACCCGGCCCAGCCGTTCGATCGCCAATCTGCGCGACATCCTGGACCGCATCGAGCTGATCCATGGCGACTTCATGGACGACACCGTGCTGCGCCTGGCGATGAAGGGCGTCAAAACCGTCTATCACCTGATCACCACCACCTTCCCGAATATGGTGATCGAAAGCAGCAACTACGACCTGCTGTCGAATCTGCTGCCCACCATTCGCATGCTGGAGATCGCGCGCGAAAGCGGCGCCTGCCGCATCGTCTATGCCTCCTCGGGGGGCACGATCTACGGCGAACCGCAGCAGCTGCCGATTCCGGAAACCCATGTGCTGGCGCCGAAGTCGGCCTACGGACAGAGCAAGCTGACGATAGAGAACTACCTCAGCTTCTACGGCCGCACCACGCCGCTGGAGATCAGCATTCTGCGTCTGTCCAATCCCTATGGCCCGCAGCAGAACCCCTTCGGCAACCAGGGCCTGATCGCGGTGGCCATGGGCTGCCTGCTGGATGGCCGGCCGCTGAAGGTATTCGGCGAGGGCACGGCGGTGCGCGACTACATCTTCATCGACGATGTGGTGGAGGCCCTGCTGCGCGCCAGCGTTGCCGCGCCGAATGTGCTGAACATTTCCTTCGGCGAGGGCCGCAGCGTGATGCAGGTGCTCGATACGGTCGAGCGGGTCAGTGGCCGCAAGCTCAATCGCGTGCAGCTGCCAGACCGGCGCGGCGACGTCAGCACCAATGTGCTGGACAACACGCGTGCCAGGTCTTGCTTGGGCTGGGCGCCGCGTTGCGGCTTCGACGAGGGCGTGGCCCGTACCTGGGCGGCGGTCGGCGCGGTCTGACCAAGTCTTGAAGAGGTGTGAGCATGACAAGCATCAACGATGACAGCGGTTTCGATACGCAGCGGCGCTGGCTCCGTCTGCTGCTGGTGGCCTTGGCGGGCCTGCTGCTCCTGCTTGCCAGCCCCGGCCACGCCCAGCTGCCGCCGGGCCAGAATGTCTTCTATCTCGATCTGGACCAGGACGGCTATGGCGACCCGGCGCGCGCCTATCTGTTCAACAGCGCGGCGCCGCCCAGCCGCATCTGGGTGCCCTGGGGCAATGACCCGAACGACAATGACCCGATGGTGTTTCCGCTGCCGCGGCAGCAGGGCGCCCGACGCATCGCACAGGAGCTGCCGCTGAATGCGGGCGGACTGCCCGCGCGCATCCGCGCCGCCCAGGAGCTGGGCGCGCAGACGTTGTTCGTCAGCCTGCGCTGGAGCGATCTGGAGCCCACGGCCGGCGGCTTTGCGGCACCGCTGCTGCAGTCGCTGAGCACGCTGGCGCAGGCTGCCGCGTCGAACAATATGAGCCTGCTGCTGAGCCTGGACGTGATCGACGGTGCGAGCCTGAGTGTGCCGGCCGATCTGCGGTCCGCGATCGAGGCCGATGGTGCCGCGATCGGGTCTGCGGCCACCGTCGCCCGTGCGGCCACGGCGCTGGGCCGGCTCAAGGCCGCGCTCGGTACCCAGGCTGTGCTGGGGTTGCGCCTGGGCAACGAGGTCGATCGCTACCAGCCGGCTCAGTCAGCGCCGGTGTTCTGGGCGCAGTACGCCGGCTTTGTCCGCCAGCTGCGTCCGCTGGCGCGGGCGGCGCTGGGGCAGTCGCTGGCCGTCGGTGTGTCCGGCTCCCTGCTGGGCAGCCTGCAGGAGCCGGGCCGTTCGCTGATGAACGGTCTGCACCAGGAGGGCGATTGGGTGATGGCCCGTTTCACCCCCGCCGAGGCCGGGCTGCTGGACCCGCGCGAGGTCAAGACGATGGTGGAGTATCTGGTCGCCGCCGCCCAGGGCAAGCCGCTGGTGTTGCTGCCGGCGGCCTTTCCATCGGGCGAGGCGGCGGGCAGCTCCGAGGTCCTGCAGACCCAGTTCCTGCGCGCACTGTTCGACACCTGGGACATCTATGCCGATCAGATACCGCTGATCGCAGTGTCCGCGCTCGATGATGGCAGTGAAGCGCTGCTGAGCACGGCCCAGCGCTCCTACGGCTATCGTCAGTCCGAGCAGGTGCCCAAGGCCGCCTACGGCACGTTGCGGCACATGAGCTCCGAGCGCGGCTGGTGGGCCTTGCCCACGCCGAGCAGCCGCAAGTTCCGCATGGGCTTCACGCTCACGCCCTACGACACCCCCCCGGACGCCGCCGGCCAGACCGCAGTCGCCACCTACACCGATACCAAGATCGCCGAGCATGCCGACATGCTGGCCCTGCATATGGACGGCGGCGTGCCCTGGAACGAGGCACTCTACGACCGCTTTCAGGGCTATGAGCCGCCGTATCCGACATCGCTGCTGGGCACCTGGCGCAACTACCGCTCGCGTTACCAGGACGGCAAGAAGGTGCTGGTGTCGATCAACCCGCTGGGCATACCACGCCAGCTGCTGGCCCCGCTATGGGGCTATGGCGAGGGCTTCACCTACACCAGCGACTTTCATCGCGTCGGCAACGGGGAGTGGCACGACGGTGAGCGCCGCCTGCCGCCTCCGCCCTTCGATGCGCTGAGCTTCGATGCCCTCGAGGTGAAGTGGGCCTTCCTGAAGTACGCCATTCGCACCCTCAACTACTTCAGCCCCGACTATCTGTGCTTCGCCATCGAGGTCAGCGCCACCGACGTGGCCGATCCGGCCGCCTTCCAGCGCTATCTGGAACTGCACAAGTTCGTCTTTCAGGAGTTGAAGAAGCTGCCCGAGGGCCAGCGGGCCAAGATCTTCGTGTCCTTCTCGGCCACCTCCTTCATGACCGACGAGTACCTTCACCTGATGCCGGGGCCCGACGAGGAGTCGGGCGTACCGTTCAAGTACGACGAGATGGCGCCCGGCGTGCGCCAACGCCTCAAGCAGGGCCTGCGCGACCTGCTGCCGTATATCGATCTGGTGGGCCTGTCGATCTATCCCCACTACGGCAAATACAACGCCTACACCGAGCCACCGGCGGCGTTCGACTCGCTGCATCGCTTTCTCAAGGAGGCCGGCGTGCCCGACACCATGCCGCTGGGCGTGACCGAGAGCGGCTATCCGGCCGACCCCTATCTGATCGACAGCGTGCTGTTCGCCGGCCATGCCGACAAGCAGCAGCGCCATCTCGAACTGATGCTCTACGAGCTGTCCAAGCTGCCCAATCCGGTCGAGTTCGTCGTGAATTACACCGTGCGCGATATTGACCGCCATTGGCAGCGCCTGGTCGATGCGGCCGAGAATCCGCGCTTCGTCCAGTTCTACCAGTATTTTCGCGATCTGGGGCTGTATGACGGCGACGGCGTGGCCCGGCCCTCGCTCGCAACCTGGATGCGCTACCGGCAGCTGCCGCTGGTGCCCTGAAACGGCGCGCCGCCCATGCAGCATGTCCGTTCTGCCAGCGAGGCCGCCCGCCTGGCGCTGGCCTGCCTGGACCTGACCAGTCTCAATGAGGGCGATACCGCCGCCGACATCGAGGCCCTGTGCCGCCGCGCCCAGACCGCCTTCGGCCCGGTGGCCGCCGTCTGTGTCTGGCCGCGCTTTGTCGGCCTGGCGCGGGGCCTGCTACCCGTTGGCATCCGCGTTGCGGCGGTCGCCAACTTTCCCGCCGGCGGGCTCGACCTGCCGCTGGCCCTGGCCGATGTGCGGACCATTGCCGAAGCCGGCGGCGACGAGGTCGATGTCGTGCTGCCCTACCGCGCACTGATGCAGGGCCGGGTGGCGGAATGCGCTGCCTTCCTTGCCGGCGTGCGTGAGGCCAGCCGGCCGCTGACGCTCAAGGTCATCATCGAAAGCGGTGAGCTGGCCACCCCTGCTCTGATCAAGCAGGCGACCCGGCTGGCCTTGGACGCCGGCGCAGACTTCGTCAAGACCAGCACCGGCAAGACCCGCATCTCGGCCACACCGGAAGCCGCCGCCGTGATGTTGGCCGAGATCGCCGCCAGTGGCACGGCGCGGTCCGGCTTCAAGGCCTCGGGAGGCATACGCGCGGTGGCCGATGCCGCGCTCTACCTGCAGCTGGTCTCGGCGAACCTGGGCCGGATGGGCTGACCCCGCAGCGATTTCGCCTGGGCGCCAGCGCGCTGCTGAGCGAAATCGAGGCCTGCCTGGCGGCGGCGGATCTGCGCTGAGCCTCACGCCCTATCATGGCGACGGCGCCGGCTGGCAGGCGCCGTGCATTGCCAAGGGTTGTACATGGGGTCCTTTCGATGTTTGGCCAGGTCTCTGGGGCTGGGTCTGTTACTGCTGATGGCCTCGGCGAGGCCCGCGCTGGCGCGCGAGTTGCTGTTTGTCGGCACCGGTTTTCCACGGGTATACATGACTTCGGCCACGGGCCAGCCCCGTGGTCTGGCGGTGGACTTGCTGGAGCTGGTTGCGGCCCGCTCGGGCTGGACCCTGCGCTTTGAAAGCTACCCTTGGCCGCGCGCACAGCTGATGGTCGAGCGGGGGCAGGCCCAGATCCTGGTCGGCCCCTACCGCACGCCCGAGCGCGAACTGCGCTTCAGCTTCAGCCAGCACGCGTTTTACGAAGACGCGCTAATCTTCTTTGCACGCAAGTCGCAGAGCACGCTGTGGACCGGAGACTTCGAGGCGATCAAGCCGAACACGATTGTCCAGGTGCTGGGCTGGGCCTATGGCGACTACTTCGAGCATGCCCGATCGGGGCTCAAGGTCAGCACGGTGCGCGACGTCGAAACTGGCGTGAAGATGCTGGCCATGGGCAGGGTTGACCTGCTGGCCACAAACGAACGCAACACGGTGGCGGTGCTGGAGGCAATGGGCCTGACCCAGGACCTGGTGGCCTGCAGCCCGCCGATTGCACACCTGCGTGGCCATTTCGCCTTTCCTCGCAATGCGGAGGGCGAGGCCCTGCGCGACAGCCTCGACCAGGTGCTGCAGCAGTTGCGCAGCAGTGGCGAACTGCGCGAGCTGGGACGGCGCTGGAAGGTGCGCCTGCCCGAGTGACTGGGGCGCCACCCCGGGCCGCTGCTCCTTTGACGGTAGCCTCAAGCGTGCTTCTGGATCGTCCCGATGGCCGGCACGGGCCCGGCGACGATACTGTGCCACGGCTGCGCGCTGGCGGCCTGTCTTGGAGGACTTCTGCATGCGCTTGTTCGGCACCTTGAAATCTTCGTTGTGGCCCGCCCGTTTGCTGGGTGCCGCGCTGCTGGCTCTCAGCCTGACCGCGTCCGTCCAGGCCAAGACCCTGCGCCTGGCCAGTGGCTTCGACCCGCAGAGCATGGACCCCCATGCGCTGGCCCTGCTCTATCAGTCGCGGGTGCTGACCCAGGTCTATGAGAGCCTGGTCGGCCGCGACCAGCAGTACCAGCTGGAGCCGGGGCTGGCCCTGTCATGGGCGCCGCTGGACAGCAAGACCTGGCGCTTCAAGCTGCGGCCCAATGTCAAGTTCCACGATGGCACGCCGTTCAGCGCCGATGACGCCGTGTTCTCGATCGAACGGGCGCTGGCGCCCAACTCGCAGCGTGCGCCGCAGATGCTGGGCATCAAGGGCGCGCGCAAGGTCGATGCGCTGACCATCGACGTGCTGCTGGAGGCCCCCGACGCCGTGCTGCCGCACAAGTTCTGGATGGTGGCGATGATGAGCAAGGCCTGGTGCGAGAAGCACAACGTCACCCGCCCGCAGGACTACAACGGCAAGCAGGAAACCTTTGCCGTGCGCAATGCCAATGGCACCGGCCCCTATCAGCTGAAGGGCTACGAGTCCGATGTGCGCCTGGTGCTGACGGCCCATCCGCAGTGGTGGGGCCAGCGCGGCGATGTCGATGAAGCCATCTACACCGTGATCGGGGCCGATGCCACGCGGCTGGCGGCGCTCAACTCGGGCCAGGTGGATTTCGTCATTGACCCGCCGTTCCAGGACGTGCAGCGCCTGCAGCAGGACCGGCAGCTGAAGATGGCCACCACCACCGACATCGGCACCCAGTACCTGGCCTTCGACCAGCACCGTGACGAACTGCTGGTCAGCGACATCAAGGGCCGCAATCCGTTCAAGGACATCCGCGTGCGCCGCGCCATCTATCAGGCCATCGACATCGACCTGATCGTCAAGCAGGTGCTGCGCGGCCAGGCCACTCCCACCGGTTCCTTCATCTCCAAGCTGCTTGACGGCTATGTGCCCGAGCTGGAAAGGCGCCTGCCCTACGACCCCGTGGCGGCGCGCGCGCTGCTCACCGAGGCCGGCTACCCGAACGGCTTCAGCACCAATCTGGACTGCGTCAACGCGACCTACCGTACGGCGGTCTGCCAGTCGGTGGCCAGCATGCTGGCGCGGGTGGGCATCAAGATCAATTTCGTTGCCTCGCCAAGCTCGACCTTCTTCCCCAAGCTGACGCAGGCCACCGGCAACTTCGTCGAGTTCGGCTGGTCGCCGGGCAGCGACCCCTGGAACGTCTTCAATGTGCTGGTGCGCAGCAAGGACGGCGGCGGCAGCAACGGCGCCTTCAATGCCGGGCGCTACAGCAATGCCAAGCTGGACGCCGTCATCGACGGCATGCGTATCGAGCCGGACCTGACGCGGCGGCGCCAGATGGTTGGTGAGGCGCTGGCCATCGTCCACGCCGATTTGCCGGTGATCCCGCTGTACCGCCGTTCGCTGAACTGGGTGATGCGCTCCAATATCAGCGTCGTGCAGTGGCCCAATGACATCCTTGAGCTGAGGTGGGTCAAGATCTTCTGAATCTGCTGCTACGCTGCCGCGGTGGTTACAGCCGATTCCATCGTCATCGACAACCGTGCAGCTCCCCGTTCCCCCTCCCGCAGGCCTGGCCTGGCCGAACCGCCTGGACAACCCCCGACTGAACCGGTGCGTCACCCTGGCCGTGCTGCTGCATGTCCTGCTGGTGCTGGTGTTCGGCAATGCGCCCGGCGGTACGGCGCGGCCGGGGGAGGGCGTCTGGGGCTCGCTGAATGTCAGTCTGATCGGGCCGCGCACCGAACCGGGCTCGGGGCCGCCCAGTCTGCCTGACGTGAACGCCGGCGCGGTCGGCGCCGCCGCGACGCAGCGCTACGGCGGCGTGGTGCGCGAGGAGAGCGAGGCGCCGCGGCCCAACACGCCCGGTGCGGCACGTCAGGGCAACTGGAACGCCCGGCAGGGCGAAGAGCTGATCGGGGAGGTCGCCGAGCCGCAGCCGAGCACGGTTCAACCACAGCCGAGCGTGGGCGCTATGCCCGAGGTGCCTGCCGCCGAAATCATGCCCCCCGTGCCGACGACGGAGCCGACCCCGCCGCCGCCGGCTCCGGTTGTGCGCACCTTGAAGCAGGCACCGACGCTGGAAGCGCAGCGGCAGCCCGGCCCGGCCCGGCCGACGCTGGAGCCCCGCGCCGTGTCGTCGGCGCTAGCGCAGGCCGAGCCGGTCAAACCGCTGGCTCCGCTGGTGCTCCCCGCGCCGGCGCCGGTGGTGCGCAGCCTGAAGGCGGCGCCGCTGCCGGTGTCCGCAGCCGAGCCGGACCGTCAGCCGCAGCTCAACCGGCTGAGCCCGGAGCCGAGTGCCGCCGCGCTGGACCCGATCAAACCGATAGAGCCGATGCAGCGGGTCGAGCCCCTGCCGGTGGCTCGAGCCCAGCCGGCCGAAGCGGCGCGGCCGGCACCCGAAGCCGCCCCGTCGCCCACTCCGGCGCCGGCCCCGGCTGCGGCATCGGCCGAGCCGGTGCGCCCGGTGGCGCCGGAGCGCCAGCCCAGCATGGCGCCCGAGCGCGGCACGGCGACGCAGGCCCCGCCAGCAGCGGTGGCCGCGCCCTCGCTGGCACCCACCGTCGGCGCACCGGATGCCGGCGCGCGCCTTGGCCGCGATGTGGCCACGGCGCCTTCAACACCGGCCAGCGCGCCGCGGCCGGCGCTGAACCTGTCGCTGCCCCGCGGCGGCGAGCTGTCCAGCCAGGGCACGCGGGGCGTGCTGCAACTGCTGCCGCGTCCGCCCGACGTCAAGTCCAGGCTCAGCGAGAGCATCGAGAAGGCGGCCCAGGCCGACTGCCGCAAGGCCTATAGCGAACAGGGTCTGCTGGCGGTGATTCCGCTGGTGCGCGACGCCGCCAAGGACAAGGGCTGCCGCTGGTGAAGCCGCCGCCGGCGCCCGGCGGGGTTAGCTGGGGGTGCGGTTGGACGGGGTGTCCGGCGCCACGTTCACGCTGTCCGGGAAGGTGCGGAACAGCTGCGGATGCTCGCGCCCGTACAGGCCCTGCGCCTGGTCATGCGGCAGATTCAGGAATTGCCTGTAGCCCGGCACCCGGGTGTAGCCCAGGCCGACGACGAACAGGCACAGGCCGAACAGCAGATAGACCTGGTCCACATGCCAGCGCATCAGCCCCAGTCCGGCAAGGCCCGGTCCCAAGGTGCCGGCCACCTGCATGACCATCATATTGACCGCCGTCATGCGGGCGCGGAAGTCGGGCGGCATGGCCAGCATGCGGTGGGTGTGGCCGACCATGGTGACGGTGGCAATGCACAGACCGAAGCCGGTGAAGGCCAGCACCATCAGCCAGGGCTGGTGGGTCAGGCCCATCACCATCAGGCACAGGCCCTCGCCGAGGATGGACCCGAAGCTGGCATTGAAGCGGCCCACGCGCTCGGCAATGCGGGTGGACAGGCCCAGCGAGCCGAGCAGCATGCCCATCGACAGCCCTGCCTCGCAGGCACCCAGCCAGGCCCCCGATAGGCCCAGCGACTGCACTTTCAGCGGCACCAGCATGCCCACGCCGGGCACGAAGAACACCATCACCAGAAAGGACACGAAGCTCCAGCCCCGCTCCATCGGGATGCGCCACTTGGCGGCCAGGCCGGCGCGCAGATCGCGCATCCAGGCCGAGCGGCTGTGGCGCCGCACCGGCTTGGCCGGCGTCTCGATGCGCGAGGCCAGCACGGTGGCGGGCACCATCAGCGCGACCAGCAGCCACAGGGCAGAGGCGGTGTCGGCCGCCGCCAGTGCAGCGCCGCCCAGCACCGGGCCGATCAGCCGCCCCGTCGCCTGCGCGCTCCGCTGGTAGCCCAGGCCCTCGGTCAGCTGCTCCGGTGGCAGCAGCTCGGCGGCGATGCTGAGCGAGGCCGGCATGATCACCGCCATCGCCACCACCGAAATGATCTGCAGGCCGATGATCAGGGCCACGTGGTAGATGCCGGCCTGGGCCAGCGCGGCCAGCGCCACGCTCTTGACCAGCATCGCCGCCATGCCGGCGGTGATCAGGCGGCGCTTGGAGTAGCGGTCGCCGAGTGGCGACAGCAGCGGCAGGGCAATGAAGGACACCGCCGCCAGCAGGGCGGCATACAGGGCCAGGTCTTGCGCGCCGCCCTCGTGAGCCACCCACCAGGGCACGGTCACCTGGCTGACCATCAGCGACAGCAGCATCAAGACGTCGCTGATCAAGAGCAGGCGGAACGGTCTGCCCAACGCGTGCAGGCGCTCGCGTGCGGAACTCAGCATTCAGGCTTCCATTGGCGACAGCTCGGCCGGCCAGTTCGGGTTGATCAAGGCCGTCAGCACATGGTCGCGCCAGCGCCCGTCGATGAACAGGTATTTCCTCGACAGGCCTTCGGTCACAAAGCCCAGCCGCTCCAGCACCCGGGCGCTGCGCTGGTTCTCGGGCCGGTAGGCGGCCTGCAGCCGGTGCAGCCATACGGCCGGGCCGAACATCTCTGCCACCAGCGCGGCCAAGGCCTCGTGCATCAGGCCCCGGCCCTGGGCCTGCTCATCGAGTGCGTAGCCCAGCATGGCGCTCTGGAAGGCATAGCGCGAGACCTGCGACACATGGCATTGGCCGAGGATGCGCCCGGGCTCGCCGGCCGGCGTGATCCAGTAGCGGTGGGCGTTGCCGGCCTCGAAGGCCTCGGCCCCTGCCTGCAGCCGTGTGGCGATCGCTCCCTGGTCGTAGAAGTCCTCGGGCAGCGGCGGATCCCAAGGCGCGAAATGGGCGGCGTTGCGCTGGTAGAAGTCCAGCACCGCGGGCGCCAGCTCGGGGGAGGGCGCGCGCAGCAGCAGGCGCGGCGTGTGCAGCTGAGCCTGGGCATTGCTCATGGAGTGGCCTGCAGCTGAGTGTTCAAGAAAGCCATCAGCCGCTCGCGCGAGCGCAGCAGCGCCTGGGCATTGCCACCAACGTGGACGCCCTGGCCGGGGTGCACGCCGTTGGGCACATCGCTGCGCAGGCGCACCGGCGCAGCGGAGTCGAAGCCGTGATAGGAGTCGGCCATGACCTCGATCTCGGGCCTGGGATCGGCGCTGGCCTGGGCCAAGGCCTGGCAGGGTTGGGGCGGTGTCCAGTCGTCCAGTGCGCCCACCAGCATCAACAGCGGCGCGCTCGGTGCATAGCCGCGCTTCAGGTCGGTCTCGCAGCCGGGATAGAAGGCGACCAATGCCTTGGGACGCACAGGGGCGGCACGCACCGCGTCAACCTTCAGATTGCTGGCCGCCAGCACCGTGCTGCCGCCGTTGGACCAACCCAGCAGCACCAGGCGCTGGGCATCGACGTCGGGCCGCTGCGCCAGCCACTGCAGCGCCCCCAGGGCGTCCAGCCGGCGGTTGGTCATCGTCACGGCGCGGCTGCCGTTCTTCTGCGTGCACAGCTCTTTTTCACCGCGGGGCGTCAGCGAATCCAGCATCAGCGCATGCCAGCCGGCCAGGTTGAACAGCGCCGCGTAGTCCTTGCTACGGGCCGACAACTGGCCCTTGCCGTTGTAAGGGCCTCCACATCCATGCAGCATCACGATCACCGGCTTCGGCACCGCGCCCTCGGCCGCAAACCATTGAGCGACCAAGGGGATGGGCTGGTCGCCACGCAACTCCAGGCTGGGCACGCTGACCGGCTGCTGCGCCTGGGCGGCGCCGAGAGCCAGAGTGACGGCGAGGGCCAGGCATTTGGGCAAGAACAGCAGATCCGGCATGGCATGAATGGGGGTGGGCAGCCGCTCATCCTAACGGTCTTTGCGCGCACCCTGTGCGATGGCCGGGCGCTGCAATGTCCCAGTCCGCCCCTGGGTCTTTATTCCCGAACATATAGAAGTTTCAGTAATTACTGAAAATACGCAACAGTTTGATCCGATGCAAAGACAAGGGGTAGAGCATATGCAAGGCATGAGTCCGTTGGTGCGCAGCTTCGTCGCCCACTTTGGCGAGATGGGCAGCCGCTGGGGCATCAACCGCACGGTGGGGCAGATCTATGCGCTGATCTATGTCTCGCAGCGGCCGCTGAATGCCGACGAGATTGCCGAAGCGCTGGAGTTCAGCCGCTCCAATCTGAGCATGGGGCTCAAGGAATTGCAGGCCTGGCGCCTGGTCAGCCTGCGCCACCTGCCCGGTGACCGGCGCGAGTATTTCGAGGCCCCGTCCGACGCATGGGACATCTTCCGCACCTTGGCCGAGGAGCGCCGCCGGCGCGAGATCGAGCCCACCTTGAGCATGCTGCGCAATGCCCTGCTGGAGGAGCCCAGTACCGATGAGGACCGTTTCGCCCAGGAGCGCATGAAGAGCATGCATGACCTGATCGAGCTGATGACGACCTGGTTCGACGATGTGCAGCGCCTGGACGCCAAGACCCTGGCCCAGCTGATGAAGATGGGCGCCAAGGTGCAAAAGCTGCTGGAGTTCACCGGCGCGGTCAAGCCGGCGGCGGCGCCGAGCACGAGGAGCTGAAATGAAGCGGATCGACTTGGCCGCGGGTGGCGGTGCTTTGCGCCTCGCTTTTGTGCGGCGGCAGAGGGGGCGGGGGGCCGGCCACCACGGGCTGAAGCTTGGGCCGGTCCCTTCGGACCGACCTCCAGCTTCTTTATGCCCGCCGTGGCCAGCCCCCGCCCCCTCTGCGGATGTGCTGGTGGCTGCCAACTCCGAGACTTGCGCGAGTCTTGCGGCCTCGCGCACACCCGCTGCAGCAGGGACGAGGGTGTGCCGGTCGCAGCGGGCATAAAGAAGCCGAAGTTCGGTCCGTTCAGGACCGGACAATGCTTTAGCCCGCAGCGGCCGGCGCGCCCTCGTCTCTGCCGCCTCATTCGTCATGTGTCGAAGGTCGCGCCCAGCGCTGTGGAGAACTGAGATGATGGACCCCCTGCTGCTCGCCCGCGCCCAGTTCGGCGCCAATATCAGTTTCCACATCCTGTTCCCGACCATCAGCATCGCGCTCGGCTGGGCGCTGCTGTTCTTCCGCTGGCGCTGGTTGCGAACCCAACAGGAGGCCTGGCTGCAGGCCTACCGTTTCTGGACCAAGGTGTTCGCCTTGACTTTCGCTTTAGGCGTCGTCAGCGGCATCACGATGAGCTTCCAGTTCGGCACCAACTGGCCGGGCTATATGGAGAAGGTCGGCAATATCGCCGGGCCGCTGCTGGGCTACGAGGTGCTGACGGCCTTCTTCCTGGAGGCCACGTTCCTGGGCGTGATGCTGTTCGGCCACGGCCGGGTCAGCGAGCGGGTGCACCTGCTGGCCACCTTCATGGTTGCCTTCGGCACGACGATGAGCGCCTTCTGGATCCTGAGCCTGAACTCCTGGATGCAGACACCGGCCGGCTACGAGATCATCAACGGCGAGTTCCATGCCACCGACTGGCTGGCCGTGCTGTTCAATCCTTCGTTCCCCTACCGCCTGGCCCATGTGCTCCTGGCCTCCGGACTCACCGTGTCGTTCGTGCTGGCCGGCGTCAGCGCCTGGCAGTTGCTCAAGGGCAAGGCACAGGGTTACACGGGCAAGGTGCTGCGCGTCGGGCTGACGGCCGGTGCGGTGCTGATACCGCTGCAGATACTCATCGGCGACATGCACGGCCTGAACACCTTGAAGCACCAGCCGGCCAAGATCGCCGCGATGGAGGGGGTCTGGGAGACCGAGAAGGGCGCGCCCTTGCTGCTGTTCGCCTGGCCCGACGAGGCTTCGCGCAGCAACCGCTTTGCCATCGGCGTGCCCAATGGCGCGAGCTGGATTTTGACGCACGAGCCGCAGGGCGAGATCCGCGGCCTCAATGAGTTCAAGGGCGCGCATCCGCCGGTGGCACCTTTGTTCTTCGGCTTTCGCATCATGGTCGGCACCGGCCTGGCGATGCTGGGTTTGAGCTGGCTGGGCCTGTGGCTGTATCGACGTGCCGGCTGGGTGGCTGAAGCGTTGCCGCGCCCGCTGCTGTGGGCCCTGAGCCTGATGAGCTTCTCGGGCTGGGTGGCCACGATTGCCGGCTGGTACGTGACCGAAATCGGCCGCCAACCCTTCATCGTCTACGGCCTGCTGCGCACCGCCGACGTGGCGTCCAAGACGCCGGCAGCGATGATTGCCACCACCCTGGTGGGTTATCTGATCATGTATGCCTTGTTGATCGTCGCCTACGTGATGGTGGTCAAGCGCATGGCCGAAAAGCCGGCGCTGGCGAACCAGCCCATCATCGACCCGGCCCTAAAGCCGACCGGACTGGAGGTTTCGGCATGAACGCGAGTGAATGGTTGCCCCTGGTCTTCATGGCCCTGATGGGCCTGGCCATGCTGGCCTATGTGATTCTGGACGGCTATGACCTCGGCGTGGGCATGCTGATGGCCCGCGCCGATGACGCGCACAAGGACCGCATGGTCGCCTCCATCGGCCCGTTCTGGGACGCCAACGAGACCTGGCTGGTGTTGGGCGTGGGCATCATGCTGATTGCCTTCCCGAAAGCGCACGGCATCGTGCTCGGTGCGCTGTACCTGCCGGTGGCCGCGATGCTGCTGGGCCTGACCCTGCGCGGCGTGGCCTTCGAGTTCCGCGCCAAGGCGGCCGACGAGCACAAGCGGCTGTGGAACCGCCTCTTCACCGCCGGCTCGGGCCTGGCGGCGCTGTCCCAGGGCTGGATGCTGGCGCGCTACATCACCGCCTTCCAGGAGGGCTGGCAATACACCCTGTTCGCCGCCTGCATCGCGCTGTCGCTGGCCGCGGCCTACGTGTTGATGGGCGCCTGCTGGCTGATCATGACGGGCGAGCACGAGTTGCAGCGCGACGCGGTGCGCTGGGCCAAGCGCGCCTGGCCGTTGATGTGCCTGGGCCTGCTGGCAATCTCGCTGGCCACGCCCTGGGTCAGCCCGACGGTGCGCGACAAGTGGTTCCGTCTGCCCGAGCTGATTGCGCTGCTGCCGATACCGCTGATGAGCGGACTGGCCCTGCTGGCGCTGCGCGGGTTGCTGAACTCCTCGCGCATCATCGGGAAGTTGTGCTGGCTGCCGTTCGCGCTGCTGGTGTGCGTGTTCCTGCTCGGCGCCCTCGGCCTGGCGTACAGCATCTTTCCTTACGTCGTGATGGACCGCCTGACGCTGTGGCAGGCCGCCAGCGCCACCAGCTCGCTGCAGATCATCGCGGTGGGCTGCGCCGTGGCCGTGCCGGCCATCATCGGCTACACGATCTTTGCCTACCGGGTGTTCTGGGGCAAGGCAACGGATCTGAAATACGCCTAGCCAATCTTCGACGCCAGCACCGCCAGGGTGCTCGACAAGGTGGACTGCACCGCGATCGGCACGAAGGGGTTGGCATCCAGCTCCTGCACCATCGCGTCGCTTTTCAGGAAGCCCTGGTACCTCGCGATGATGTCGCGGGCCTCGTCGTGGTGCCGCTTCTTGACCGCAGGGTCCGCGCTGTTGAGTGCGGCGTCCAGTGCGTCGTTCAGCGACTCGTCGAATACCTCCAGCACCTGGTCGAGCTTGCGCACGCCCTTGGCCACCTCGGGCAACACGGTGTGGTCCTTGTAGGCCGCCAGGATCGCCTTTTCGAGCTTCTGCAGCTCGCCCTGGATCTTCTTGCGCGTGGCGCCCCAGGCCAGGCGCGTCTGGGTGTAGACGATGGCCGGGGCGATGGTCGGCTTGGTCGAGGGCGCAGGTGCTTCTGACGCGTCTGCTTGGGCCAGCAGGTCCTCGGCCTCATCGAGCAGGCGGTTGGCGGCGTCCCACTCGCGTTTGCGCGACAGGGCGCCGGCCTCGCCGACCTTCAGCCGCGCGGCGTCGGCCGACGGGTGGGCCGATTTGAGCTTCGGCATCAAGGCCTCAAGGCGGGCCTTGAAGGCCAGTGCCGGATCGGACGCTTCGACGGATGGGGGCAGCGGCGGCGCCGTCTGAATGCCTGGCTCGTCACTCGGCACGTCCTGATCGGCGCCTTCCTCTTCGCCATCCGCATCCTCGCCATCCTCGCCGCGCACCTTGACCTTCAGCCGCAGCTCGGTCTGGTCCAGAAGGGCCTGGCGCAGCCGCTTGGCCAGGCCCGCCGCCTGGCTCTGCACGACGAAGGTCAGCACCTTGTCTTCCAGCATGCATTCGGCGGCGACGTACTTGGCCCCGCCCTTGGCGTCCACCGCCTCGGCCAGCAGCTTGCGGCGGGCGGGAGCGATGGGGCGGCGCATGATCAGCAGCGCGGTGTTCTTGCCCGCCGTGCAGATCAGCGCATGCATGGTCACGCCGCCCTTGCGCAGCTCGAGCACCAGCGGCACCATCTTCTTGGTCAGCAATACCGGGGTGTCTTCCTCTTCGTCACCACCCGTGTCGGCCGCGGCCTTGATCGCGGCCTCGGCCAGCTTGAGCTGCTCCTCGGCCACTTCCAGCAGCCCGTAGAGCTTGTCCTTGACCTCCCCGAAGACCTTGTCGCCCAGCTCCTTCTTGCGCTTGGCCAGTGCGATGACCTGTTTCTTGATCAGCTCGACCAGGTCTTCGAGCGCATCCAGCCGCGGCTCCGGTTTGGCAATGTCGGTCTTGTCGGCCTTGGCCAGCGCCTTGACCAGCGGGCCATCGTCCAGCTCAAGCTTGAGCTTCTTGGTGAAGGCGGTCCAGTTGGACTCTGTCAGTTTTTCAGCCATCGCGCGGCCCTCAACTGGCTTCGGCCGCGGCGTCGCCGCCGAAGCCGAGTTCTTCGCGCACCAGATTGCTCTGGCCGGCCAATGCCTCGATCAGGCTGCCCAGCGCGGCGCCGCTCATGCCCTCGATGGGCACGCGGCCCACAGCACCAGGGTGCCTGCCGCGTCGCATGACACGCGGAACGGCGCCAGCGGGCTGTCATAGAAATTGCGGCGCATCAGCCACAGCACCAGGCCGTAGTCGAGGTTGGCCGGCAGCGGCATCACCGGGGCCACCAGCATCAGCGAGTACTCGTCTTCGGCGAACAGGATCACGGTGCTGTCTTCGCCTATCGTCAACTCCAGGCTGCCCGACGCATCGGCCGGCAGCTCGGCAACGCCCAGCGTCTGGGCCAGATCGGCATAGAGGGTTTCGGTGCTCTTGAACATGGGGGCGGATCCTTGGATGTGTCAGGTTCAGCGGATGAACCGGCGCTGGAGTTGCTGCGCGAATGCCTTGTGGCCGCGCTTGGGCAGGCGGCGGTCGGACTTGTCGAGAAAGTGGTCAATGGCGATCTGCAGCGCGCCATTCACATCATCGATCTCCTGCGCGCCACGCAACAGGCCCTCGACGATGCGCAGGGTCTCGATGCCGGCGCCGCCCTCGGGCTCCTGCTTCATCTTCGGATAGACCAGATCCTTCAGGATGTTCTGCGCCTGGTTGCGGGCCTTCACCGCGTCGGCCACGGCATAGGTGGCGGCCAGCGCGTCGCTCTTCATGCCCCCCTTGCGCGCGGCCGCGAACAGATTGTCCAGGCCCTCGCGCTTGTTGATCTCGCGGGCCACATAGCCTTGATAGTCCACATCCTTGCCCGCCAGCGTGTCGAACTCCGCAATGGCCAATGCGGCGCCCGGGTCTTGCAGCACGCGCGCAATCTGGCTGTCCTTCCTGGCATATTCCAACTTCACCGCCTGTTGCAGCGTGGCCAGCAGGGTGGCCACCCGCTCGCGGAACACCACCGCCTGCGCCGCGCCGTCAAACCCGCCCTGGGCCAGCACCCGCAGCTCGGCCAGCGGAATCGACACAAACATCTGCGCGTCGGACGCGAACTCGCGCGTCCGCGGTTTTCCGGCCCGGTCGATCTGGTCGTTGGTCGCGGTCTCGGTCTTGTCCTGGTACTTCAGCTTGGCTTCCATCGACAGGCCGAAGTTCAGCGTGCCGCCGCGCATGTCGGCGTCGGGGTCCACCTTGCGCTTCCAGGGCTTGAGCTTCTGGCGCTGGTACCACTTCATCTGCTTGGGCTCGATGGTCAGCGGCACCTCGACAATCTCCTCCGGCCGGTCGCTCACTACGCGGTTCTTCGCATACTCGGCACCGGCGTTCTCGGAGCCGACGAACCAGTCCTGCAGCCGCGCCGTCAGGCCCTGCGTCGGCGCGACGGTGCCCTTCAGCAAGTCTTTGCTGGCGCCGCCTTCGTCCTCGAACACAAAGGTCATGCCGCGGCCCTCGGGCATCGGGTCGAGCTCGCGCTCCCGGCCCAGACTCGACGAGGTCGGTGTGTTGTTCATCACCCCACCGTCGATGAAGCGCACCTTCAGGCCGATGGACAGGGTGATGTCCACCGGCTTGAATGCCGCCGGAAACGAGGCCGAGGCATGCACCGCCACCGCCACCTGCAGATCGGGCTCGCTGTCGGCATCGAACACATAGAGCTGGCCGGTGTCGTTCTGGTTCTCGAAGTCTTTCTGCGAGGCCTTGTCCACGGTGCCCAGCTCGGTGGTGTAGGTGCCGGTGATCACCACCTCCTTGACCGCCGGAATCGCCTTGGCCAGCTTGCGCAGGTCCATGAAGGTCGGGCCGCGCTTGGTCAGTGCTTCGGCCACCTCGGCCACGCCGGCATCGGGCTTGGCGCCGGTCGCTTCGCACTGCATCGTGTACTCATGGATGCGCTTGCGCAGCGTCTCGTCCAGCACCTTGCCGACCACTGTCTCCAGCCCCTGGCCGGTCAGCGGGTTCAGGGTGCCGCCGGTGAACTTGTTCTTCAGCGCCGCGCCCAGCAGTCCCAGCTTGGTGCCGCCGCTGCCCTCGGTGATGGCATCGGTGGTGGCGTCATCATTGGCCACCGCCGTGAACTCTTCGGAGGTGATGCCCGCGGCGATCAAGGCGGCCGTCATTGAGCCCACCGAGGCGCCGGCGATCTTCTTCGCGTCGCGCAGCACGCCGCTGTCCTGCAGCGCCTTGATCGCGCCGGGCAGCGCCGCCCCCTTCGCGCCCCCGCCCGAAAACGTGATCTCGCGCACCGGCGGTGGCGGCGCCGTGTAGACCGTTCCGCCGCCCGGCTTGCGTGCCACGGCGATCTTCTTCTTGCCGCCGAGGTCAAATTCGTCGGGCCGCAACACCGGCGGCGGCTGGATGCGCCCGCCCGAGCGCGGCCGGGTCTGGTGATCTGCACGCCGCCCGAGGGCCGGGGGATGTCCTTGGCCACACTGGCGAAGCGCACCTGCTTGGTCGTCGGGCTGGGCGTGGCACGGGGCACGCTCACGCCGAGCACACGCTTGAGCCATTGGTCTTGAGTCAGGCTGTCGGGCATGGCATGCGATCCACTGAGGGTTGGCGACGACGACGTTGGACGGGGGCTCGTTCCGATCGCCGAGCCGACAGGCATTGTCTGCGCCGACCTGGCGCTTGCCAAGAGGGCGTTTGCCCTGCAAGGGCGGCCTCAGTACAGCCGGATTGCCATGTCGAAGTGCCAGGTGCGGCGGATCTCGACCACATCGTATTCGCGGGCCAGGGCGGGCTGGAACGGCGGATAGTTGGCCTGGCTGTTCACGATGCGCCGTATGCCCTCGTCGATGGCCGGCACGCCGCTGGAGCGCACGAAGCTCACCGACTCGACCGAGCCGTCACTGCGCACGGCCACCGTCACCACCGGGTCGGTGTGGGGCTGCCTGACCGCTTCGCGGACCATGTCGAAGGTCATGTTCAGCTGGATCTTGCGGCTCCAGGTTTCGGCGTACTGGACGAGCTCCGCGTTGGCGTCGCTGCGCCCGAACAGCCTGCCCCGGCGGGCGCTGCTCACCGTCGGAGACTGGCGGGATGCCGCGGCCGTGGCCGCATCGCGCCGGGCGGCCTCCTCGTCCAGCTGCCGCCCGATTGCGCGCAGCCTGGCCTCGCGCGCCTCCACCGCCTGTGCTGCCTCTAGCCTTGCGGCCTCGACCCGCGCCGCCTCCCTGCGGAGGGCGTCCTGGCGCGCTGCCTCTTGCCGTGCCGCTTCCTGCCGCGCTCCCTCTTGGCGAGCGGCCTCCTGCCTTGCCGCCTCCTGTCGCCCGGCCTCGGCCCGTGCCGCCTCCTGGCGGGCAGCCTCCTGCCGCGCCGCTTCCTGCCTGGCGGCTGCCTGTCTCACCGCTGCCTGGCGTTCGGCCTCCAGCCTGGCAGCCTCTGTCCTTGCCTCGTCCTGACGGGCCGCCTCCTGCTTTTCTGCCTGCTGCTGCGCCTGCTGCTGTGCCTGCCTTTGCGCCTCGCGTCTGGCTCGCGCAAGCTCGGCCTGTTCGGCCGCTCGCTCGCGCGCCTCCTGCTCGATTCGCGCGCGGGCCGCATCGCTGGCCTCCTGAAGCGGGGGCTTCTCGGTGGGCGGGCTCGAGGCGCTCGACGCCGCGGCGATGGCGGGCGTTGGCACTGCAGGCGCGGGGGGCACGGCCCACCTGGCGTCCTCGGATCGCGTCACGGCAACCGCCGCTGGCTCGGGGGCCGGTGCAGGCGCAGCCTCGGCGGGGGCCTCGTTGCGCGAGGGCACTGTCGAAGGGGCAGCTGTAGCCACAGGCAGCAGGGTGGAGGGCGCCGGGGCGACAGGGGTTGCAGTGACCGCAGCGGGTGCAGCCAGCACGGGCGACGCAAATGGCAACAAAGCCGGCGCATCGGCCACCGGCGGATCGATCGGGGCCTGCGGAGCGGGCTGCAGAGCTGCGGCCCGCGGCGGTACGAGCAGCACGCGCAGCTCGGGCGCCTCGGCCCGTCGCTCCTGCCAGGGGAAGACCAGGCCAGGCAGCGCGCCCCCCTGGCCGCCCAGGGTCAGGCTCAGCAGCAGCGCGTGAACCAGCAGCGACAGCAGCAGCGCAAGCGCCGGCCGCTTGCGCTCGGCGCCCGGTCGCCGGCGCTGGGCCTGCGGCGACAGCTCGGGCTCGGCCACGCTCAAGTGCGGGGCTCCGCTGCTGTGGCCAGCCGACACAGGGCGCGATCTTGCCAAAGCATCTCGGGGTTGTTCGTGAACCGCATCCGGCTATTGTCTTATCCAAACAGGCAAACCCTGGCCCCGAAGTCTCCGGATCTCGAAACAAGGGTTGGGCCGCCTCATCAGCCCATGGGACGAACAGGACCAGCGCGTCTTGATGCCCGCCAAGGGCCATGCTAGCCTGACCCGATGGCGCAATGACCAGTCTTGAGGAACTGCTGATGTTTACCGTCAAGGTCGGATCGAACGAATTCATCTGCACGCGCACGGTGAAGCTGCTCAGCTCGAAGTATCTGAACGTCTCCGACGCCGAATGCATCGTGGTGGTGCCCCTGGGCGTGTCCTCCGACTCCAAGGCCGTGAAGACGCTGCTGCCGATGTTCGAGAAGGCCTTGGCAGTGTCCGAGAAGCGCTCCGAGAACTTCATCACCGAGATCCAGAAGCAGAGTGCCGCGCTGGAAAAGATGGTGGCTAGCTTCAACGCCAAGCCCACCGCCGAGCGCACCCAGAAGGGCCACGACAGCCTGATCGCCTTCGTCAAGCGCGAGAACGACGAGATCTCGACGCTTTGGAAACGCTGGTGCGAAAACCATGCCAGGAGGATCGCCAGCGATGCGCTGGAGGCCTGCGTGAAGTCGGCCACCGACAAGGGCGTCAAGGAGCTGGCGGCGGCCAAGAAGGCGGCCGTCGGCAAGGTCTCGCAATTGCCCCTGTTCCAGATCATCGGTGGCGTGCTGGCCATCGCGGTGGCCGGCACCGCTCCGGCGCTTGTGCTGGGTGCGGCCAAGCTGGGCCTGGCCCTGGTGGACAGGCTTCAAAGCACGCAGAAGGCGCTGCAGCTCTACTCCGACGCTGAGAAGCAGGTGCGCCGCGACATCGAGGCCTTCGGCGATGCCGTGGAGGCACTGAAGGCAAGGATCGAGCGGGTGGATGCGCACCGCACCACGCTGGAGACGATGATCATCGGCAACACCCAGGAAGCGCAGGAGATGCGGCGCAAGGTGGCCGCGATGAAGTCATCGGCCTCGGGTACCGCGGGCAAGGACCTCGCCACACTGGAGGCCTCCCTGGCCAGGACGCTGGCCGACTCTCAGCAACTGGCCAGCCAGATCATCGACCCGGCGCCCCTGCAGGCCAGCCTCAAGGCGATTACCTCCGAGCAGGTCAAGATGGCGACCCACGTCAAGGCATCGACGGCGAAGACCGATGCCGCGAGCAAGGACTTGTTGCCCCTGCTGAAGACGGTCAAGGAGACCGGGGACATTTTGAAGACGCTGGCGGAAGCGGGATAAGGCAAGCGTGTCCGGCGCGCTGACCTCCGGGAACGGGCGCCGACGGCGGTTGGCCATTCAAAGCCGACACGAACTGCTGGCCAGACGCGACACACCTCATGGCGGTGCATCCAGGCCACACCCCGTGTCGGCACACGGCGACGAACTGCGCCGGCCGGCCGCCGATGCGGCGGCACCGATCGGTGCGTGCGAAGGCGTTTCGGCCAGCAACTGCCCGATCACTGCACCCAGCTGCAGGTCGTCGATATGACCAAAGTGGCTCAGTCGTACGCGACCATATTGGTCAAACACGACCACGCTTGGCGTACCGCGCAGCCCGTAAGCCTGCATGGTGAGTGGCACGCGGCTGCCTGGATCCGCCTGGTCGATGCCGACCGGGAACGGAATTCGGTACTCCTCCAGAAACACACGCAGTGCATGGGGCCCCATCGCGTCGTGATGCTCGAAGACGCTGTGCAGCCCGATCACCGCTACCCTTTCGTTCGGGAACAGCTGGTGGATGCGCACGGCCTGCGGCAAGCCGTGCGACACACAGGCGGGGCACAGCATCTGGAAGACCTGCAGTACCGTCACCCGGCCGTGCAGGCTTTCCAAGGTGACAGGCGCCTGAGAATTGAGCCATTGGCGGACCTGCAGTGGCGAGGAGGGACTGGCGGCGACGGACATGATTCAGCGCGTTCTTGTTGGGAACCCGGCTCGAGCTTGCGCCCGACAGGGTCAGGTTGGTTAGTCGAAGACGCTTCAGTCGGCGCTGCGCAGCTTGACAGCCGGCAGCCGGTCGACACGCGATGGCTCAGAACTGGCCCTCGCGGACGTAGGGATGGCTCCACAGGATGGTCTGCATCAACACCGACTTGACCCAGGCTGCGTGCATCTTCTCGACGTCGGCGGCCGAGGCGCCCTTCTTGGCGAGGAAGGGTTTGAGCGTGGTCGTCACCGGTATCGTCAAGGCCGACAGGTAGCGGAAGTTCACCAGCGGCACGCTGTCGGCCCTGTCGGTCTTGTTCTTCCTGGGTGTGGTGTGGCGCAGGCCAATCTCGTATTGGTAGTCCAGCCAGTCCTGGTCGTAGTTGGCGTCGGCCGTGTCGGCAATCCACTGGCCGAAGCGCTTGCGCACGGCGCCAAGGTAGGCGGCGTCGGGAGCTCCGGTCTTGTTGTTCTTGAAATACACGACCAACTCGGGCGTGGACGCGACGAAGCCGTACCAGACATCGAGGATCGCTTCAGTCTGGTCGACCAGGATCGCCTTGCTCATGCGCAGGTAGCGAACGTCTTCGTCGGTGATCAGCAGCGTCTTCTTCAGAGACTCCAGATCGGCCAGCGTGTACGGCGCCTTGGCCAGCATCTTGTGGCTCATCGTGTAGCCGGGGATGGCCTGCGCCGATTGCGCGTTGACATTCGGGGCCAGGACAGCAGCCAGCGCAAGCGACAGAGTGGTAGCGGCCAAAGAACGGGGTTTCATGACTTCTCCTCAAGGGGGTTGGCGCAGCACGGCTGTGCCAGACGCTTGACGAGAGTGTCCGACCGACATTTGTATGATTTGAACTCCGGCGTCCATAAAACAATCCATTTCGTCCAGGCAAGGTCATCCACGCCGTCCAGCGGTGCCTGTCGATCGGTTCTGCGGGCCGCGCCCACGCGCTCGGGGGCGTCCGCCTCCCTGCGATCGCGCCGATCAGAGATGGCCCTCCATCCGTCGGAGAAATCCTCATCTTGCTTCGTGATGCAGGCCCCTTCCTCGACCCGACAGGCGATGTCGAATCGGATTGTCAACCGAGTGAGAGCGAGCAGGGGCAACCCGACGGCTGATACGTCTCAGTTCCGGACACTCGCCGTCCATGACGGGGACGCAGGTTTCGCAGGCCTCAGCCCGGAAGTGACCTCCTGTCCGACGGACGTCACATCGCCTGCCGCAAAATCTTGACTCCCACGGCGACGACAACAAGCCAGCCCACCATCCCCGAGGCATAGAAGGCCAAGCCCGTGGCAACGATGTTGCTCATGCCCAAGGCAACCAGAACTGGCATGGCAGTGCCCGCCAACACACAGAGCAGGGTCCATGGCATCGAGCCTGCCGCCAAGAAGTTCGCGGCCAGCACGAAGCAGGCGATGATCAAGGCACCGAAGGCCAGCATGAAGGCAACGCTGTGCAGCACGGCCGGGGTGTTCATCACGGGCTGAAGGCCTTCGGGCGTTCCGGGTGGGAAGCCCAGGGCCGCGGGCGCCGGAATCACCCCCGCCATCACCAGGCCAAGGCCTTTGAGGCCCAGCAGCATCGGCGCGGCCACGGCCCCCGTGGCGCGCCAGACGACGGATGAAAACATCATCGTCGGCGAGCCGCTGATGATGAAAGCTGTTATGTGGCGTAGCTGGAGTCTGCGCGTTGATGATATTTTTCGGTCCTGTCCGACGCGCTGGTCGATTTCGCTGTCGATTTCGGTTCGGCTGCTTCGTCGTGAGAGTGGAGGCCAGGCGCTGCGGCGCCAAGCTCCAACCTATCAACGTCATCAGTGAGTGAATTTGTCCATGAACCAGAAAATCTTCGTCAATCTGCCCGTCAAGAACATCGAGAAGACCCGCGCGTTCTTCGCCAGCCTGGGCTACAGCTTCAACCCGCAGTTCAGCAACGATAGCGCGCTGTGCATGGTGATCAGCGAGCACATTTTTGCCATGCTGCTGGCCGAGCCCTTTTTCCAGACCTTCACCCGCAAGCCCGTGGCTGACGCGTCGAAGGGCACCGAGGTGCTGGTCTGCCTGTCGTGCGACAGCCGCGCCGAGGTGGACGCGCTGGTCGCCAAGGCCGTGGCGGCCGGCGGCAAGACGCCCAACGCGCCGGTGGACCATGGCTTCATGTACGGCCACGGGTTCGAGGACCTGGACGGCCATCTGTGGGAACTGATGTACATGGACATGGCCGCCGCGGCGCAGGCGCATGGTGCTTCGCATCAGGTCTGAACCGACTTCTCCGGGGCAATCAATGCTTTGCCCGGCGGCTTCCAAGCAAGCCGCTGGCAATGTCAAACCTGTGGCACGCCCCGTGGCGATCATGCCGGCCACAAGCACCAACGCCGCGGCGTGAAAGCCAACAGCCGCGACCGCCAGCGCCGGTGAGTCCGACGCCGTGATAACGGGGCCTGAGGCGCTTCCGCTGAAGCGTAGCGGCACCAGCGCCGGAACCAGCATCAAGCCCGCCCCGTGCGCGGTGGACATCATGAAGGACCATCGCGCCAGCCCGCCGCGACCAGACGGCGCACGGCGCCAAGGCGTCTGCAGCGTGCGCAATCTTGAAAGCACCATCCTGCGCGAGATCAAGGGCGTGCTGCTGGGGCTTTGCACCGGTTACAGCTTCGTCGCTCGGCAAAAGCGCATGAGCGTGGGCAGGACGACTTCCATCGCCACCGCAGGGGCGGCCTTCATCGTGCCGCTGATCCCGAAATCCAAGTCCGTAGCGCCTTGATGACCGAATCTCCACGGCGAGCAGCAGGGTAGACAAGGTAGTAGGCCAGGCCTGGTACTGCGGGGCCAAAGGGCTGCACTAGCAATCCTCGTCGCAGCTCATCAGCAATGGAAACTGTGTCAATCAAAGCCACGCCATGGCCCGCTATGGCGGCTCCCAGGGCATGGGTTTCATCTGAGAAAGCCGGCCCAGCACTGGCTCTCAGTCCGCGCAACCCTGCCAGTTTGCGCCACGCTGACCAAGTGGCGGGGGACTTCACGCCTTCCTGCCATTGGTAGTGCAAGAGCGTGTGGTCCAGCAACTCGGCGGGATTGCGCAAGTTCAAGGAGGGGCTGCAAGTGGGCAGGAAGCTGACGTCGAACAATTTCTCAGCGACCAAACCCGGCCACTGTCCGCCACCATATCGAAGTGCGACATCGGCGCTTTGCCCGTCCAGTTCGATCAACTCATAAGAGGCGTGCAGTTTCAACTCATGGGCAGGGTGTGCCTCGCGAAAGCTCCTGAGTCGGGGCAAGAGCCAGCGGGCCGCAAGAGTCGGCGTCGTGGTGATGGTGAGGGTAGGGCGGGCTCGCCCGGCCCGCAGCCGATCCAATGCTTCGGCCATCAAGTCGAAACCCTGCCGCAAGCCCTCGTAGAGCTGACGGCCGCCATCCGTCAGGATCAACAAGCGCGGCTGCCTCGTGAAGAGGGCCTGCTCAAGCAAGGATTCCAACTGGCGGATTTGATGGCTGATGGCCGTTGGCGTTACCGACAACTCCTGCGCCGCCAGTTTGGCGCTCCCTAATCTGGCCGTGGCTTCAAAGGCTCTCAAGGAGGCCAAGGGTGGTAGTCGCCGGGCTTGCATAGATGAATTGAATTTTACGAAAAAGGAAAAATACCATCGTTTGTCGGCTCGGCACTCAATGAATACATTTTCGTGAGCTTGGAGACGTGACGAATCCAATTCATCTCAACCTAAGGACGCCTTGCCTTGACCCATCTACTTCACATTGACGCCAGTGCCCGCCCTGGCCGTTCTGGGACCGATCCATTCGGCTCGCACACGCGCCGTCTAAGCCATCGATTTGTCAACCGATGGAGGGCCGCCCGGCCGCAGGATCCCCTGAGCTATCGCGACGTTGGTGTGGCTCCGCCCACTCCAGTCAGTGCCGCCTGGGTGCATGCCGCATTCACCCCGCAAGCTGAACGCGAGGATTGGATGCACAAGGTATTGGCTGAAAGCGACGCATTGGTCGACGAACTGCTGAACGCGGACCTCTTGGTGCTGGGTGTTCCCATGTACAACTTCGGCCCGCCTGCACCTTTCAAAGCCTATATCGACAACATCGTGCGCGTGGGTCGCACCTTTGGATTTGATCGCAGCCGGCCCGGCTTGCCCTACTGGCCTATGTTGAGTGAGCAAGGTAAGCGCATCGTGCTGCTGTCTTCGAGAGGTGACTTCGGCTACGAGCCTGGGGGCCATATGGCCGGCATGAACCATGTGGAAGGAGGCATCGCAAGTGCTTTCAAGTACCTCGGCGTAGCAGAGCTTCACAGCGCGGCCATTGAGTACGATGAGTTCGCTGATGCCCGGTTGGCACAGTCCATCGAAGCGGCCGAAGGCCGTGTCGATGCATTGGTCAACGAGCTGCTGGCCGCGACGTCGAGCTGACCTCAAAGGCGACCAGTCGGTCTCGGTCCCGCCCACGGGCCATCACGGCTTGTCGCGTCGAAGCAGTCGAGCAGCCACACCAAAGCCGCGGCAGGCTCCAATGGCGATCGCGCCAGCCACAACCACCATCGCCACCGTGTGAACGCCAACAGCGGCAATTGCCAGCACGAGTGAGTCTGGCGCTGTGATCGCCCCTCCCGGGGCGTCACCGCTGAAGCACAGCGGAGCCAGCGCCGGAACCAGCATCAAGCCCGCCCCATGCGCGGTGGACATCATGAAGGACCAGAGCGCCAGCCCGGCGTGGCCAGACGGCGCTCGCCGCCACCCGCACCGGCGCTCCGCCAGACAGAGCGCCACAGTGATGACCAGCAGGCCGCCCGCCAGCACTTGCAGCAGCCGGCGATCCATCGCCAGGCCGAGCAGCACCGTGGCGGCCACCAACCCGACCGAGGCGAGGTGCCCGGCCGCCAGCGGCAGCAGGGCCCGCAGCGCCTGCCGCCGGTCGCCTGCCTTCACACCCCAGGCGGCGGCGAACATCCAGCCGCTGGTCGGATTCAACCCATGCAGGGCGCCGACGCCGGCCACTGCCAGCCAAGGCCACAGGCTCTCCGCCATTGCGTGCTCCGGTGCTCACGGGTGCTTGCCGTCAGGCCTGGGCCGCGCAGCAGGAGCTGCCGGCCGCCGCCGGGGCAGCTGGCTTCACAGGCGCTGCGGGCTCGTAGCGGTCGTGGTGGCGCAGCCATTCCATGCCGTAGGCCATGCCTGCTTCGTCTCGGCCCACGGGGGTCAGGTCGAGCAGGTGATAGGTGCCCATCATTACTTCCACGCCGCGGCCGAAGCGGGAGTAGGTGTGGAACACCTCGCCGGCATCGTCTCTGTAGAACACGCTGATGCCGGGCGCCTCGGCCTGCGGGAAGGGCTGCATCTTGTAGTTGTAGTGCACCTGCCCGGTGGCCAGTTCCTGCGACGTGAACGTGACGTTGAAGTCGCGGTTGAAGTCGCTGCCCTGGGACGACACCCACTTGAACTGCCAGCCCATGCGCTGGCGAAAGCGCTCGATGTCGGCCAGCGGCGCGCGTGACACGGCCAGCAGCGTCACATCGCGCTGCGCCAGGTGTGCAGTCATGCCGTCGTGATGGTCGGCCATGAAGGAGCAGCTCTTGCAGCCCTGCTCCCAGCCCGGGGCGAACATGAAGTGCTGCACCAGCAGCTGGCGGCGGCCGTCGAACAGCTCGGCCAGATGGCGCGGGCCCTCGGCCGTGTCGAACCAATAGTCCTTTCCACTCATGCGCACCCAGGGCAGGGCGCGGCGTTCTTCGGTGATCTGATCGTTCAGGCGCGTCAGCTCTTTTTCGCGGGCCAGCAGCTTGATGCGTTCGGCGAGCCAGCGCTCGTGGGAGACGACGGGAGGGCGAGTATCAGCAATGGCTGTGTTCATGAGGGTTCCTTTGAAGGGGTGTTGGATCAGGACCGGGGGCAGCGCACGGCGCGGACCTTGCCGCTTTCGCCGCCGCCTGCATAGAAGAGGTCGGCGCCATCGGATTCGAGCCCGCTGACACCGGCACCGGGCGGCATGCCCAAGCGTTCGAGCACGGTACCGCTGGCAGGGTCGATGCGCCGGATCTCGCTCTCGTCGCCCTCCCACACGCCGTGCCAGAGCTCGCCATCGACCCAGGTCACGCCGGTGACGAAGCGGTTGGACTCGATGCTGCGTATCAGCGCCCCGGTCTCGGGGTTGATCTGGTGGATCTTGCGGTCGCGGTACTGGCCCACCCACAGGCTGCCCTCGGCCCAGGTGAGGCCCGAGTCGCTGCCGTGGCCGGGAGCGGGAATGGTGGCCAGCACCTGGCCGGTGCCCGGGTCGATCTTGTCGATGCGCGACTCGGCGATCTGGTAGAGGTAGGTGCCGTCGAAGGCGGTGCCGGCGTCGCAGGCGCAATCAATGCTGCGCGTGGGCTCGCCGCTGGCGGGGTCGAAGGCCATCAGCGCTGCGCCGGTGGCGGCCCAGACGCGCTGGCCATCGTGGGTAACGCCGGCGATCTTGCTGGCGCCGGCAAAGGGGCCATACTCGCGGACGATCTCGGCCGCACGGACGGGGACTTGCGATTCCTGCTTCTTGCTCATTCTGGTTGACTCCGTTGAGGGCGCCTTGAATCAGCGCCTGGAGTCAACTCTATTCAATTGGCAGCGCGGCAGGGAGTAACAAGATCGTCGTGAATCCGGTCAGCGGATGGGCCAGCCAGCGTTGCGCCCGAGCGCGGCCGAGTGAGCGCACCTGGGAGGAAGCCTCAAGCTCGACCAGCGCGCGCTGCACCGTGCGCTGGCTGGCCCCCAGCGCCAGCGCCAGTGCCGAGGTGGACCAGGCCGCGCCATCGGACAGCAGGGCCAGCAGCGAGGCCTGCTCGCCGGCTATGGGGGGCACCAGCAGGGTCACCTCTCGCCCCTCACCCGGCTTGAGCGCGTAGCCGCGCGCGGTGGCTGCGATGCCGGCCAGCGGCGCGACGAGCTTGCGCAACCTGCCGATCTCGACGCGCAGGCGGGCTCTATGGGTTTCGTCCGGGTGCCGGGTGCGGAACGCGTCAGCGATCAACGCCTCGCGGTCCACATCGCCCGGCCAGGCCTCGGCCAGGGCTCGGGCCAGCGCGAACAGCACCGGCCGGCGCGCCAGTGGCCGCCACTCGGCCCCCACGCCCAGGCCGCGCCGGCAGGCGTCAACCACCAGCACATCCGAGTTCAACAGCGCTTCGACTTCATCGAGGCGCAGCACCTGCTCAGCCCCGGCGGACAGGCGACGCGCGGCCGGGCGATCGAGCGCGGCCCTGGCTTCCGCCACCTCGGCCAGCAGGGCAGGCACCTGCGCCCGCTGGGCAGCCTCGTGCGCGCGGACCAGCGCCTCACGCGCCACGCCGGTGCGCAGCGAGCGCAGGGCCAGCTCGGCGCTGCTCAGCTCGGCCACGGCCGCCAGCGTGGGCGGCAGCCGGCGCACATCGAGCGGCGCCAGCGCGGTGGCGGCCTCGGCCAGGCGGCCGAGCAGCAGCAGCCGGCGCGCCGCCACCAGGCGCGCATGCAGCGCATTGGCGTGATCGGCATGGGCCTCAAGCGTGAGCACCGCCGCGGCCAGCGGGCGCGGTGAGCCGCCCAGATCACGCGTGGCCAGCGCCACCTCGGCCTCGGCGACGATGCAGCGCGCCTGCGCCAGCGCCTCATGGCTGCCGAAGCCGCGGCCGGCTCGCTTCAGCAGTGCGCGGGCCACGGGATGGTCGCCCAGCTGCGCCATGGCGATGCTGCGCAGCGCGAGCGCCGGCGGGTCGTCGCGCAGGGCGACGCGCTTGAGTGCGCCGAGCGGATCACCGGCAGCGAGGGCCCGCCCGGCGGCGGCGATCAGGGAGTCCATGGCGCAAGGGTAACTTGCGGCTGGTCCTGCGCCAGGGTTGCCGCATCGGCGCCCGCCGCAAAGCGCAGGCGGCCCGAGGTGTCGTCGCGGCCAGCCAGACGGTCTCGGCCACATCGGCCTCGGTGGTCACGGCGCACAACTGCGCGAACGACGCGAAAACGCGCTGTGCCAATGGGGCGTAGGCCTCGAGATCGATCTGGGCGCGGAGCCTGGTCAGTAGTGTGCACAGCTGGTGCGAGGCATCGTCCAGAAAGGCGCGCTCGCGGCCGATCACTTCCCGCGCCTATCTCGCCGTGGCTGCCGCGGCCAGCGGCTACGAGGGCTATCAGGCCCCGGCCTGGTCGGCGCTGGGCGGTCTGGCCGCGGTTGGTCGCGAGCGCCTGGTGCGTGGGGGGCGATGCCGCAGCGATCCTGACGCTGATCGATATCGGCGAGCTGCGGCGGCGGCGGCCGTGAGCAGGCGCCGGTGAGGCGCTGGACTTGATCGGCGCCGGAGCGGTGCCTGAGCCGGGCTCAGACGTCTTCCAGCTTCCAGCTCAACTTCAGATTCAGCGTGCCCTGTACCTGGCCGGGGCCCTTGCCCGTTACCGGCAGCGCGACCTGGGCCGTGCCGCTGCGCCCGGCCTGGCGGGTGCGCTCGGCCAGCCAGTTGCCGACGCTGGCAATGGCCTGGATATCGCCTTCGTGGGCCTCGGTGCGGCCGCGCTCGATGCGGGTATGGCGACCCGAGGTCTCGGGCACGAACAGGCCGGCGTCGGTCATGAAGGTATTCGTCTTGGTGTCCAGCACGAGGCTGTGGTTCAGGCACAGCAGGCGCAGCGCGTCGGGCTTCAAGCCGCCATCGGCCTTGCTTGTCGAACGCCAGGGCACCGGGCCCTGCACATCGGCGTACTGGCCCTCGGCCTGGTCATTAACCACTTCATGGAACTGCGCGCCGCAGCCGTCGAAGCCGTGATAGCTGAGGTAGCGCGGCTCCAGCGGCGTGTCCAGCGTATCTGGCAGGGGCGCGGCGCTGCCGCCGGCCGGCAGTACACGCACGGTCGACAACTCCATGGCCGCACGCATCAGGCAGTCCCGGTTCTCGCCGCAGCTGGCCTTGACCTGCTGGGCGCGCTCGGCCATCTGCTGCATCGTCAATGCCTGCGGTGCCTGGCGGCCCTGGGCCTTGGCCACGCGCGCCTGCACCATGGCGGCACGGTCCATCATCTGCTGGGCATATTGCGGGTCCTTGGTGTTGAACTCCCGCAACTCGCCGTCCGAGCGCAGATAGGTCACCAGCTTGTACTGTCGCTGCGTGCGGCTCTTCGACGAGTCACCGGCCTGCTGCCAGCTGCTGTCGCCCTCGACGCTGAGCTCCACGGTCAGGCGCACGCGCTTCTCGGTCGTCGCCGCCGCGCCGCTGCTCTGCGCCAGGCCCCACAGGCAGACAAGCACGAGCAGGGGCAGCAGCACCGACCAGGGCAGAAGTGGCGGAGAACCCAGGGCGTCGTCAGATGTTTCGGTGTTCATGGCGGACCTCGTTGGCGTGCCATGAAGTCTGCCGATCGGGGGGCCGCCGGGCATCGCCCGAAAGAGCCAGCCGCCCGCCGCCGCGCTGCCTTGTGGAGCCATTGGGCTGGACAAGGCCGAGTCCGATCAGAGTCACCGGCCGTGCATCATCGGTTTCTTCGGTGCGCTGCTGCTGAGTGTCGAGAAATTTGACGGTTGACCGGCCCGTTCGCGTCGAATTCGATCAAATATGAGAAAAAACAATGACTTGAAGCGCCAGGCATTTATTTTGCTTATTTTCGATTGCTTCATTTTTGTCATCTAAGTTCCCACATCCGAAGGGGCAACCATGAGCTCATCAAAGCGTTATGCGACGACTGTTGGATCGGTTCTCTTGGCTGGTCTGGTCGGCGCGGCCTCAGCGGTGCCGATCACGCTGACCGGGCAGATAGTCGGCGACCCGCGGGTCGGCAATTTCCATGACTTGTTCATCGATGTGACCATCATCGGCGACACCACCTCGAACCAGGTCAGCTGGAAGGTTGATATCAACACGCCCAACCATCCAAATGCCAAGCTGGATGAGTTCTACTTCAATTTGATCGGTTTGGGGTCGGATTACACCTTCTCGGGTTTCAATCCGACAGGTTGGGAAATCAACACCCCGGCAAGCTCTCAGGGCGGGGGTAATATGAACCTTGAGTTCCTGTTCGAGGCATTGGATCCGGCCGGGCCGCCGAATGCGGCTGACGTGACCAACTCGCAGGATCTGACTTTCACGATGACCAAGGGCTCGGGCAACTTTCTGGCCACTGATTTCCTGAACGCCTTTTCCTCGTGCAGCAGCGACACGCAGCTGACTTGTGGGCAGATGGGTGCGCACTTGCAGGCCTTGCAACAAGGGCAAAGCGGATTCCTGGTCGGGAACTACGCGGTCAGCAGCAGTGGTGGCACGCCCGGCAGCGGCGGTTCGCCGAGCAGCGGCGGGCAGGTGCCTGAGCCCAATTCCAGCTCCTTGGTGCTGTTGGCCATGGGCTTGCTTGGAGCCAGTTTCTGGGCTCGCCGCAGTGCCGCTGCCAAGCGCTGATTGACTGGCCTTGGCTTGCAGCCCGAAAGACCCCGCGCCGCGGGGTTTTTTTCGGACCGCTGGTCAGCCGCCGCGACTTGATCGATGTTGACCGAGCTCGACATCGCCGGGCGTTCCGAAGTGCATAGGCGCTGGTGCAATCTTGCGGCGTCCTTTGCCACGGTTGCGTTGGCCTGTTCGGTCTATGCCCTGGCTCCGTACAACCAGCAGCAGCTCGCCACACGATTTTCCGGGACAGGGTTCTCGTTCACCGGGATGGAGTTCCTGGTCGGTGCGGCATTGGTTTACGCGGTCGCGGTGGCGGTGTGGCAGCTGCGCGAGCCCCGACCCGTTTGCTCCAAGTCCTTGCGCTGCTGGTGCCTGCTGGCGGCGTTCGCGAGAGCACCCCGGCGCTTGCTCGACGAGCCTCTGTCGCAGACGGATCGCGTGGCCCTGCTGGCGACCCTGCTCAAGTGCTTTTTCGGGCCGCTGATGGGCATGTCACTGATGACCTTCAGCGTTGGTGGCTGCTTGCATGGCGCGCAGTTGCTGAGCGGTCGCGAAGGTGGCGACGACTGGCTGAGCCTGTTCAACCGCCACGGCTACTGGTTTGCCATGCAGGTGCTGTTGCTGGTCGATGTATCGGCCTTCACCCTGGGCTATCTGATCGAGCTGCCGCGTCTGGGCAACGTGATTCGTTCGGTGGATCCGAGCTGGCTGGGATGGGGTGCGGCCTTGTTGTGCTATCCGCCATTCAACGGTCTGACCCAGGCCATGCTGGGTTCACAGCTCAGTGAGTTCCCGCACTTCGCGAACCCGACCGCCCACTTGCTGATGAATCTGCTGTTGCTCGTGCTGATGGCCGGCTATGCGGCCAGTTCGCTCGCCTTGGGATTCAAGGCGAGCAATCTGACCCATCGCGGCATCGTGGCGCGGGGCCCCTATGCCGTGGTGCGCCACCCAGCCTACGTCTGCAAGAACCTGGCCTGGCTGATCGGCTCCGTGCCCGCTCTGTCGCTGGCCTTCGGCCAGTCGCCCATGACCGGCCTGCAGGCACTTGGATCGGTGCTGGGCTGGGCCGCGCTCTATCTGCTGCGTGCACTGACCGAGGAAGATCACCTGCGCCGCGTCGATGGAGACTATGCCGCCTACGCGGCCAGGGTGCGCTACCGATTCATTCCCGGCCTGGTATAGCGACCGGCTATTTGCTCACCGAGATCGACTGGGTCGAGATGTTGCCGGCAGCGTCCTTGGCCACCGCCTTGATGGTGTGGGTGCCGGCGGCTGCCTTGCGGATGTTCCAGTTGTAGCTGAGGCTGGCGCCACTGCCGCTGGCCACCTGCGCGCCGTCGATGAACAGGGTCAGGGTGATGCCCGCGGCGCCGTTGTTGTCGGTGGCGTTTACAGTCACCGCGACCGTGTTGCCGCTGAGCTTGGCGCCATTGGTCGGGTTGCTCAGGTTCAGCAGCGGCGGCGTGACGTCGGCGACGATGCTGGTGCCATTGGCCACGTTGACCGCAATGGTGGCCGAGCCGGCTGAGTTGCCCGCAGCATCGAAGGCCTGGGCGACCAGATTCACTATGCCATTGGGCACCGTGTTCGAGTCCCAGCTGAAGCCATAGGGCGCGCTGCTGTCGGTGGCCACGGTGCTGCCATTGACGCGAAGCTCGACCCGCGCCACGCCGACGTTGTCGGTGGCGCTGGCATTCACCGCCACCCAGGCGCTGACCGTGGCGCCGCCTGACGGCGAGGTGATGCTGGCGCTCGGGGCCTGGGTGTCGGCGGGCGGCGAGGTTGCCAGGCTGGCCTGCACGGCGGCCGCCGCATTGACACGGCCGTGGCCGTAGTAGGGGTCGCGTCCGGCGGTGCCCAGGTCGGTGGCCGAGGCATAGAGCAGGCTCTCCTGCTGGAGGTTGCTCAGTGTCGGTTTGGCAGACAGCATCTGCGCCACCACGCCGGCCACCACCGGGCTTGCCAGCGAGGTGCCCCACCAGGCCTGATAGCCGCCACCTTTGGTGGTGGTCCAGATGTCCTGGCCAGGCGCCGACATCGCTACGAAACCACCGTAGCTGGACCAGCTCGTGCGCAAGTCGTTCTGGTCGGTCGCCGACACGGCAATCATCGTGCTGGTCGGGGCCAGGTTTTCATCAATGCCGTTGTTGCCGGCGGCAACAACGACCAGCCCCCCCTTGTTCTTCATGTACTGGGCGGCGTTCTGCACCGCCAGGCTGCTCGCCACGCCATTGAAGCTGATATTGGCCACCTTCGCGCCCTGGTCGGCCGCCCAGGTCAAACCCTGGGCGACGGTGCTCCAGTAGGCATAGCCGCTGGGGTCGGAGATGCGCACCGGCATGATCCGCGCCTGGCCTGCAACCCCGGCCACCCCCTGGGCGTTGTTGCTCGACGCTGCGGCCGCGCCGGCCACTGCCGTGCCGTGTCCGACGGTATCGGACGCGTCTGCGTTGTTGTCGTAGAAGTTCCAGCCGGCCACCATGCGCGCGGCGAGATCGGGGTGCGTGCCGTCGACACCGGTGTCGAGGATGGCTATCGTCGTGCCGTTGCCCTGCGAACCGTCCCAGGCCGCGGCGGCGCCGATCTTGCTCAGATGCCACTGGCTCCCGAGGTAGGGATCGTTGGTGACCAGGGCCGGGGCGATGCGCCTGTCCAGTTCGGCGAACTTGAGCTGCGGATGCTTGGTCAGCTGCGCGGCGACGGCCGCCTCCGAGGCCTGCGCCGGCAGGTCGACGATGAAGAGATCGCTCTTGCCCAGCCTGCGCCCCTTGCCGCCATGCGGGCTCAGGGTCTTGGCCAATTCCCTTTCTGAAAGGCCGGCCCTGGACATGACCAGGATGCGGCCCCTGGCAAAGGATTCCGTTGCGATGCCGGCCCCCGGGGGATGCTGAGCCATCTCGTTCAGGGCTTCGGCCAGATTGGCCGGCAGCGGACGGTTGACGCGGCTGACATTGCGCCCCTCGGTCGGCACCAGCACGCAGTAGTTGGATTCGCAGTAGACCAGGCCCAGCGCCAGCTGCTGCTCGGACCATTGTGAAAGCGTGACCTTGGCGCACAAGGCCTTGGCGAAGTGCATGTCCCGCGGTACCGGGCTGTAGCGGTGCTGGCCGTGTATGCCTTGACGATCAATGCGCACCAGCTCGTCGTAGCGGTGGGTCCGCAGCCGTTGCTTCAGTGCGTCGCTGATCGGGCCGGGTATATCGGTGTAGTGGTCCAGCGCCGCCGCCACGTCGCCGGTATAGGCGCTTTGCGGGCGCGTATCCCAGGTGCATTCCGGGAGCTTGGAGAACGATGCCGCCAGAGCAAGCGTGGCAAGAATAGGCATGAGGAACCTCGTACAACAGTGGCCGCACGGCCAGGTCAATCAGAGCGTCGCCACCGTGTGGGGTGGTCGATGCGGTGCGGGCCGTACCGGATACGAGATCCCCTCTCGGCTTCTCGGACAGACGGAGTCAGTCTAGGCCTGCAGCCCTTTGCCGCCAAGCGCCGGAGGGCATTGGTTTGAGTAGTAGTGCGCGGGCAGCCGGTGATCAGATGTAAGCGCGCCGGAGGTCTGTTACAGGCCTCCGGCGCCATTTGCCATTGACGATCAGCGGAAGCTGTAGCTCACGCTCGCATAGACGCTACGCCCACGGGGGTCGGTGTAGGTCGGGTCATAGGTCGACAGGAAGTAGTAGCTCTGGTTGCTGAACGGCGGATCGGTGTTGAGCAGGTTCTGGATGCCCGCACGCAGCTTGAGTTGCTTCGTGACCGCGTAGCTGGCGCTCAGGTCCCAGAGCGAGTAGGCCTTGACCGTGCGCGGCGTGGTGCCAGGCAGGTAGCTGTCGTCGGTGTGCGACGAGAAGTAGCTGTTGCCCAGCGTGGCGCTGATCGGGCCGATGTCCCAGTCGGCCGACAGGCGGTGGCGCCAGCGCTGTATCGTCTGGTCCTGCAGGAAGCGCCCGGCGTTCTCGACATAGGGCTCGCCCTTGCCGAACTGGCGCTTGTACTCGGCCACATAAGTGCCGCTGAAGTTCAGGCCGAAGCGGCCCGCTGCGGTGGCGGCCGAACGCCAGCGGCCCTCGAGGTCGATGCCCGAGGTCTTCAGGCCGCCCTGGTTCTCCTTGCGCAAGATCAGCGTCGGGAAGTCGTCGGCCGGGTCGCGCCGGATGTAGGCGGCGTAGCGTGCCGGATTCTCCAGGATGATCTTGCCCGTCAGGTCGCTGATGACGTCGGTCTTGCGGATCGCCCAGTAGTCCACGCTGATGCTGACATCGCGCGTCGGCTCGAACACCACACCGGCCGAGAACTGTTTGCTCTTCTCCGGCTTCAGATTGGGGTTGGCGATCTTCTCGGTCGGGTATTGCTCGAAGGAGTCGTACACCGCGTCATAGAGAAATGCCGGGCTGGTGCCAAAGGAGGTCGGCCGGTACAGCTCGCTGAACGACGGCGCGCGAAAGCCGGTGCCCACCGAGCCGCGCACCAGCAGGGTCTTGCTGGGCTGCCAGCGCACACCCAGCTTGGGGTTGACCGAGCTGCCGACGTTTTCGTAGTGGTCGGCACGCAGGGCGGCCTGGACTTCCAGCTCCTTGGTGAACGGGGCCACCAGTTCGGTGTAGGCCGAGACGATGTTGCGACCATTGCTGGTGGCCACAATCGCCGGGCTGGTGCCGCTGCTGTCACGGTCGCCGCCGATGTTGTTGCTGACCAGCAGTGCCGAAGGGGCGAACTTTTGCGTCTCGCGGCGCAGCTCGCCGCCGAAGGCCACGCCGATGTCGCCGCCAGGCAGCGTGCCCAGCGTGCCGGTCAGCTTGGCGTCCAGCCCCGAGGTGGCGCCCTCGCTCTTGCGGGCCGCGTCATTCACGCGCAGCGAGTCGATCAGCGCCTTGCCGGCCGCATTGGACGCGCCGAAGGGGTTGATCCGACCGGCCTTCACGGCATCCGCGAACTCCTTGAACAGGAAGTAGCCGTTGACGTAACGGTCCTCGACCTTGTTCACCGCATGGCTGGCGCCCACCGTGTAGTCCCAGTTGCCGAAGATCGTGCCGGTGCTGCCGACGACCAGGCGGTTGGCATCGCTGGTCACCTCGCTGCTGCGGTTGCCGGCCTCGGTCGCGCGAAAGCGGATTTCCACCGGTGTGGCGCTGGTGACCGGCTTGGGCAGGTATTGATTGATGGCCGCCCAGTTGACGCCGCTGATCGTCGTCGGGTTGGGCGAGAGCACGTACAGCGACTTGGCGCGCGCCAGCATCACCTCGGCGAAAACCTGGCGTCCGCTGCCGATGTCGAGCACGCCGCGCGTCAGGAAGGAGGTTTTGTCCGCCTCGGGGTAGAGCTCGGTGTCCGACATGTAGTCGTAGCCGCAAGCCTGCGTGCCCACCACGGTGGTGAAAACGGATGCCGGCGGGTTGCAGGCCGGCGCGAAGAGATTGACCGTGCGTTGGTTGTACGGTGTGCCGTTGAAGCTGTAGCCCGCGCCGTTGATGGCGGCGAGTTGAGCCGCCCGCGTGCCGGAGCTGCCGGACAGGCGGATGTTGCCCGGGTAGGGGCGGCTCGACAGGTAGTAGGGCACGGTCTCGGCCAGCGGGCGCTGCTGGATGAAGTCGCGCTGGGTGCTGCGCAGGGCGTCGAGCTTTTGCACGTCCAGCGTGGCAAAGATGTTGTAGCCGTCCCGCCCGAGCTCGCCCAGGCCGCCGCTGGCGGTGAAGGTCTTCTTGCCCGCGCCGCCGTCCTGCGTGCCGGCCACATAGGCAGACAGGTCGAACCCGCGGTAGTCCTGGCGGGTGATGAAGTTGATCACGCCGCCGATGGCATCGGTGCCGTAGATGGCCGAGGCGCCGTCCTTGAGCACCTCGACCCGCTGGATCGCGCCGGCCGGGATGCTGTTCAGATCGACGCCGGTGCTGTCGCCGGGCGAGGCGAAGTTGGCCAGGCGCCGGCCGTTCAGCAGCACCAGGGTGCTGGAAACACCGATCCCGCGCAGGTTCGCGCCATTGAAGCCGCGCTGGCCGCCGGTGTTGTCGGTGATGCTGGCGCCGTCGCCGAGATTGGCGGCGCTGGCGCTGATGTTCTTCAGCAGCTCGGCGGCGGTGGTGACGCCGCTCTTGTCGATGTCTTCGCGCTTGATGACCTGCACCGGCAGCGCGGTCTCGCCGTCAATGCGCTTGATGCTGGAGCCGGTGATCTCCACGCGCTCGAGCTTGGTCGAGTCGGCTTGTGCACTGGCCGCCTGAGCGGCCAGCAGGGCGATGGCCAGGGCGTAGGGTTGCAGCACGAATCGGGTGCGCGATGATGGCTTTGTGGTGGGGCTGGTCATGAAGGGCCTCGGGTTGAGTCGTCGGAAAAAATGCAACACACATTTCTTCGGACTCAGGCTACCCAGAGGCCCCCGGCTTGGCACGAGGGTTGAGCCCCCGCGGACGCAAAGCTGTAAATTGAAGTCGCAAGCCTGAAAAGTCGCTGTTGCTTGGCCGGCTCAGGTTTCCACCGGCCGCAGCTCATCGACGGCCGCTTCCAGCACCGGCCCGCCATCGACGATGCTCAGCTGGCCCCTTGCGCGCAACCCAGCTTGGTGCAACAGCGCGGCCCAGGGAGTGCATGAGGCGTTCGCTTGCCCCAATGCAGCCTGCGCTGTCTCCGGCAAAAAGCTGCTGTACAGCGGATGCTTGGGCAGCAGGCGGCCGATATGGCTGCGCAGCGCTGGCGGGAAGAAGGCATCGTCGGGCGGCAGTGGCCCGCTGTAGAAATGCCGACCCAGGCCTTGCCAGAAAGGCGACGCTTGGTCGCCGTCGCCCTGGCCGGGCAGCTCGCAGATCAATGTCGTCGCGAAGCGCTGCGGCTGGGCCAGCACCTCGTTCAGCTGGGCCTGCAGCAGCAGGGCCAGGGCCTCGGGCGGTGCGTCGGCGGCCAGCTGCGGCAGGCGCAACTCGGCCGCGCCGGTCAGGTCATTGCCCAGCACCAAGGTGCAGGCCCGCTTGAACATGCCCATCTCGGCCGAGGCATGGACGACCTGACCGCTGCGAAAGCTGTAGCGCGGCAGCTCCAGGCCGGTGCTGGCGATCAGGCCGGCGGCGCCCAGCAGCTGATTGCCGCGCAGCAGCGCGAAGACCCGCATCTCTGCCGTGGGCGAGGCACAGGCAAATGCCCGCTGCGATGCGGCCAGCAGACCGCTGACCTGCGCTTCATTGCAGTTGCCATGCAGGGCCAGGAAGGCAGCCGTGTCCTGCGGCGCGATGGCGCGAACCTGCAGCTTGCTCATGAGGGACTCCCTTCGGGATGCAGCGGCACCACGCGCACCTCGTCACCGACCGAAAGCTCCAGCAACTCCAGCAGCTCCAGCGGCAGAACCAGGTCTTGCCCGTCATCCGGTGGCAGGCTCAGCCTGGCCAGGGTGGCGCGGAAGGCCTGCGTCTGCGTGTTGGCGATCAGGCAAGACTGACCACTTGTGTTTTCGTCTGCGCCACGGCTGACGCGCAGCCGCCGGTTGTGGCGCAGGCTGCGCAGCTGGGCCAGCGGCGCCTCCACCGTGGGCCCGGCGTCGAACAGGTCGACATAGGTGTCGGCCTCGAAGCCCTCGTCGAGCAGGATCTTGAACGGCAGCTCGGCGCTCTCGTGCAGCTGGCCGATGGCCAGCTGGGCATCGGGCGGCAGCAGCGGCACATAGATCGGATACTGCGGCATCAGCTCGGCGATGAAACTCTTGCTGCGCCCCCCGGCCAGGCGCTCGGCCTGCGGGTAGTCGATGCCGAAGAAGCGCTCGCCCACCGCGGCCCAGAAGGGCGAGTGGCCCGCGGCATCGCAGGGCCCGGGCGACTCGGCCGCCAGGCGTGCGGCGAAGCGCTGCGGATGCTCGGCCATGAACAGCAGCCGCGCGCGCGACAGCAGCTGCGGCCAGGGGCCGGCCTCGAGCGCCGGGTCGATGTAGAAGGAGGTCAGCAGCGAGGCGCCGGTCAGGTCATGGCACAGGTGCAGCGTGTGAATCTTGTTGGCCACGCCCAGCTCGGCCGAGGCATGGACGATCAGCTCGTTGCGGTAGCTGTAGAAACGGTCGCCAAAGCCGGCCGAGGCGGCAATGCCGCTGGTGCCCATCAGCTGGCCGGTCTGCAGGTCTTCGAGCACGAAGAAATAGATCTCCTCGCCGCTGACGTCGACCTCGGCGCCGAAGGCGTGGGACGACATGCGCAGCTTGTCGTACAGGCGTTCGCGGTCGGGGGGCAGCGAGCCGATGCCGATGGCGCTGGCCGCGGCAATGCGTTCGATCTGCGGCAGGTCGCTCAAGCGGCCTGGTCTGAACAACAGACGCTCGGGTGTTGGCGCAATCATGGTGTGTGTTCTCCTTGCTCGGGCTTTGCCTTGGGCGTGTTCACGCGCTGGCTGCGTTGCTCACGCGGCGTGATGCCGAAGTGCGCCCGGTAGTTGTTCGAGAAATGCGGGCCTGAGGAAAAGCCGCAGCTCAGGCCCACTTGCAGAATCGACTGGCTGGTCTGCTGCAGCAGCTGGCGCGCGCGGTTCAGGCGCAGCTCCTGGTAGTAGCGCGAGGGCAGGTTGTCCAGGTACTGCTTGAACAGCCGCTCCAGCTGGCGGCGCGACACGCCGACCAGGCGGGCAATGTCCTCGGTGGCCAGCGGCTCCTGCACATTGGCCTCCATCAGCGCCACCGCCTCGGTCAGCTTGGGCTGGCCCCCACCGATGCGCGCGGTCAGGGGCACCCGTTGGGCCTCGCCCGGACCGCGCGGGCGCTCCAGGCCGAGGCGGCCCTGCACCTGCTGGGCCAGCTCGGGGCCGTGGCTTTGGGCGATCAGGTGCAGGAACATGTCGAAGGCCGCCAGGCCACCGGCGCAGGTCAGGCGCTTGCGATCGGTCTCGAACACGTTGGACGACACGACGACATCCGGGAACACCTCGGCCAGCAGCGGTGCATAGGCCCAGTGCAAGGTTGCCCGATGGCCGGCCAACAAGCCGGCGCGGGCCAGCAGCCAGGCGCCGGTGCCGATGCCGCCGAGCTGCGCGCCGCTGGCGGCCTGCTGCTGCAACAGCGGCAGCACGGCCTCGAATCCGCTTTGCGGCACCGGCGTGTCGCAGACCACGAACAGGCCGTCCAGCGCCGGCAGATGGGCCAGCGCCATGTCGACGTTCAGGCTGCTGCCATTGCCCGCACGCACCGGCTTGCCATCGACCGAGCTGAGCAGCACGTCGTACAGGGCCGGTGCGCCGCCGCTGCCAGCGGGCTGGGTCTCGCGCTGGGCGGTGTTGGCCTGGGTCAGCGCGTCCAGCGCGCCGCCCACGGCCATCAGCGAGCAGCCGGGCAGCAACAGAAAGGCGTGGCGTTCGGCGGGGCGCGCGGGCATGGGGCGCATTCTGGCAAGAAACCGGAGCCGCTACTTCAGATTGCCGGACAGAAACTTCTGCAGCCGCTCACTTCTCGGGCGCTTCAACACATCGCCCGGATGTCCCTGCTCCTCGATCAAGCCCTTGTGCAGGAACACAACGTGGTTCGACACCTCGCTGGCAAAGCCCATTTCGTGGGTGACGACGATCATCGTGCGGCCCTCGGCGGCCAGGTCGCGCATCACCTTGAGCACCTCGCCGACCAGCTCAGGGTCCAGCGCCGAGGTCGGTTCGTCGAACAGCATCACCTCGGGGTCCATCGCCAGCGCCCGGGCAATCGCCACGCGCTGCTGCTCGCCGCCCGACAGCTGGGAGGGATAGACCTTGGCGCGGTGCGCCACGCCGACCCGCTCCAGCAGCTCATGAGCCCGGGCCAGCGCCTGCGCCTTGCTCTGGCCCAGCACCTGGACCGGCGCCTCGATGATGTTCTCCAGCACCGTCATGTGCGCCCACAGATTGAAGTGCTGGAACACCATCGCCAGCCGGGCACGCATGCGCTGCAGCTGTTTGCCGTCGGCCGCCATCAGACCGCCGCCCTTGGCTGCTTTCAGTGCCAGCTCCTCGCCGCGCAGCAGGATCCGGCCCGCGTGGGGCTGTTCCAGCAGGTTGATGCAGCGCAGCAGCGTGCTCTTGCCCGAGCCGCTGGAGCCGATGATGCTGATCACGTCGCCGCCGCGGGCGTCCAGGCTCACGCCCTTGAGCACCTCGTTGGCGCCGTAGCGTTTGTGCAGGTCCTGGACCTGCAAGGTCAATTGGCTCATCGTCTCAATCACTCGATAGCTTGCCGCTGCGCAGCGGCGTCTGGCCGGCCACCTTGCACAGGCTGCGGCCCGCGGTGGCGTAGCGCAGGGTTTCTCGGGCGAAGAGCAGGCCCTCGGTCCGGGCGCACAACTGCCGTACCTCGCCGTTGAGCGGATCGATGACCTCGGCCAGGCAGTCGCCCGTCGCAATCTGATCGCCCGGCCGGCGGTGGAAACTGACCACGCCACTGATCGGACTGGACAGCACCTCGACCGCATTCAGGGCCGTGGCTGGCTGCAGCAACGGGGGCAGTGCCAGGTCTTGCCCATTCAGTTGAAGTAGGCCGCAATGCTGCAGATAGGCCAGCAGCGCTTGGGCATCGGTGGCCGCCTGACCCTGCGCCACATCCAGCGCGCCGCGCAGCTCCACCGTCACGCTAGTGCAGGCCAGGGGCACCGGGTAGCGGCCCTCGAAGTGCGACTGCAGCTGCCACCAGGTCTGCGAACAGGCCTCGTCGAAGGGGTTGTCGCCCGAGGCAGTGGCCAGCAGGCTGGCCTGTGCGCCGAGCAGCCGCGCCAGTGGCTCGACCGCGGGCCACAGCGGTGTGCCGGTGTATAGGTGCAGCACCGCCTCGCAGTCGCAGTGCAGGTCCAGCACCACGTCGGCGTCGCAGGCCAGCAGCATCAGGGCCCGGCGCAGGCTGGCCAGTTCGGTGGGCACGGGCAGTGCCTGCAGGTGCTCGCGCATGGCCGCGCGAATCGTCTGCACATTGGCCTGGGCATCGTCGCTTAGCTGCCCTTCCAGCCGGGGCAGCAAGGGTTCAAACAGGGCGGGGTAGTGCCGGTTGAAGTTCTCGCCGCTGGCCAGATCGAAGCGGCCGACCGGCGTGCGCAGCAGGGTCTGTGCCAGGCCGATCGGATTGGCCACCGGCACGATGATGATCTCGGCGCGCAGCCGGCCGGCTTCCTCCAGCAGCTGCAGCTGCTGGCGCAGGTGGTGGGCCACCAGCATGCCGGGCAGCTCGTCGGCATGCAGGGCGGCCTGGATATAGGCCTTGCGGCCGCTGCTCGCCGGGCCGTAGTGGAAGCTGG
>Ga0187845_1000039_pt1 | contig 64769 bp, 61 predicted proteins | sample SpaLakP09_SKY_68_FD_134515 | JGI IMG/M metagenome (GOLD analysis project Ga0187845, IMG submission 134515) | Oligotrophic lake water microbial communities from Sparkling Lake, Wisconsin, USA - SP09_SKY_68 | ecosystem: Environmental > Aquatic > Freshwater > Lake | place: USA: Sparkling Lake... | reverse complement strand
GCCTTCCTGGATCCGGTGGCGGATAAGATCCTGGTCTGCGCCGCGCTGCTGGTGCTGTTGGAACTGGGGCGCGTCAATGCGCTGGTGGCCTTGGTCATCATCGGCCGCGAGATCGCGATCTCGGCGCTGCGCGAGTGGATGGCGCAGATCGGCGCCTCGCGCAGCGTGGCCGTGCACATGGTGGGCAAGCTCAAGACCATGGTGCAAATGGTGGCCACCCCCTTCCTGCTCTATGACGGCACGCTGTTCGATGTGGTCAACACCCGTGTCTGGGGCACCGTGCTGATACTCGCTGCCGTGGTGTTGACGATCTGGTCCATGGTGTACTACCTGCAGAAGGCCGTGCCCGAGATCCGCGCCAAGGCGCGCTGAACGTGGCATCGGGTACCGGCGCCTCGCCGCTGTGGTGGCGGGCCATGCCGGCGGCCTTTGTGCTGATCTGGAGCACCGGCTTCGTTGTGGCCCGCTTCGGCATGCCGCATGCGCCCCCGCTGAGCTTTCTGGCGCTGCGCTTTGCGCTGTCGGTGCTGACCTTCGTGATCTGGATCAAGCTGTCGTCCAACGTTGGCTGGCCACGCGATCGCCGCCAATGGGGGCATCTGGCGATGGTCGGTGCGCTGACCCATGCGATCTATCTCGGCGGAGTCTGGGCGGCCGTCAAGGCCGGCATGGGCGCCGGCACGATCGCTTTGATGGCCGGCCTGCAGCCGGTACTGACGGCGGTGTGGCTCAGCGCCACTGGCACGCAGCACCGCGTCAGCGGCCGGCAGTGGGCCGGGCTCCTGCTGGGGTTCGGCGGGCTGGTGCTGGTGCTGTGGCGCAAACTGGGCATGGGCGAGCTGAATGCCGTCAATCTGTCGCTGGGTGCCTGTGCCTTGCTGGCCATCACCACCGGCACGCTGTACCAGAAGCGCTTTGTCGCCCCCTGCGATGTGCGCAGCGCGGTGCTGATCCAGCTGCTGTCGGCCTTTGTGCTGACCCTGCCTTTTGCATTGTTGGAGCAGGAGCCCATGGCCTGGCATGCCGAGCTGCTGGGCGCGCTGGTCTGGTCGGTGCTGATGCTGACCTTGGCTGGCAGCTCCATGCTCTATCTGTTGGTACAGCGAGGTGCCGCCACGCGGGTCACCAGCCTGCTGTACCTGGTGCCGCCATGCGCCGCGCTGCAGGGCTGGCTGCTTTTCGGAGAGTCGCTGAGCGCCCTGGTCTGGCTGGGCATGGCGCTGACGGCGGTTGGGGTCGGCCTGGTGGTGGTGCGCGGCTGACCCGCAGAAAATTGTCAGCAGATGTGCACAAATTGCTGACCTGGAGCGCTTTTGTATCAGGACTTCTCCCTGCCTCGAAAGGCCGCTGAATCCGCATAGAATCCATCCTCCCGCCAACCCTGGGCAGGCAGCAGGGAAGCCGCAACGACGGGCCGCAGCAGCGGACCGCATCAAGGCAGCCCGGCGTCCAGAGCGGACGGACCAGATACACGCATCCATCCGAGACCTATTTGAGAGGGGGAACACCCGTGAACAAGTCAGAACTGATCGAGCACATCGCCAAGCAGGCGGACATCTCCAAGGCCGCCGCCGGCCGTGCGCTCGAGGCCCTGATCGGTGGTGTCAAGACCACCCTGAAGAAGAACGGCACCGTGTCCCTGGTGGGCTTCGGTACCTTCAGCATCACCAAGCGCGCCAGCCGCACCGGCCGCAATCCGCGCACCGGCGATACAATCAAGATCAAGGCTGCAAAGGTTCCCAAGTTCCGCCCCGGCAAGGCACTGAAGGACGCAGTCAACTGACGCTTTGACCGATCGCGGTCGGTATTCAGGGTGCTTAGCTCAGTTGGTAGAGCGTCGCCTTTACACGGCGTAGGTCGGGGGTTCGAGCCCCTCAGCACCCACCACCCCATTGTCAGATTTTCTGCCTGACCTGATTGCCGACTCCATTCTCTGGGATCCTGACCACTCGGCTAGAATGCGAGTCCACGCAAAGGCGAACCCTGGTTCGCCTTTGTTGCGTCTGCGGTACGCAGACCACCCAAGCACCGGCGATGTCGAGCCGGATGATGCTTCACCACGCGCAAGCTTAGGCGCTGCGCGTTGCCTGTCTGAGGTTTCTCGATGTTTGATTTCGTCCGCAAGCACACAAAAGTGCTGCAGTTCATCCTGCTGCTGCTGATCTTCCCTTCGTTCGTGCTGTTCGGTGTTGAAGGCTATTCGCGTTTCACTGAGGGTGGTAACGCCAAGGTCGCCGTGGTCGATGGTCACGGCATCACCCAGGCCGAATGGGACGTTGCGCTGCGCGACCAGTCCGAGCGCATGCGTCGTCAGGCACCCAATGTGGACCCGAAGCTGCTCGACTCGCCCGAGGCCAAGCGGGAAGCGCTGGACGCCATGGTGCGCGACAAGGTCACGCAGACCGCCGCCGCCAAGCAGCACCTGGTGGTCAGCGACGAGCGCCTGCAGCGCTTGTTTCAGGCCGATCCGCAGTTTGCCTTCCTGCGCCTGCCCGATGGCAGCGTCAACAAGGGCATGCTGGCCGCACAAGGCATGACCGTTGCTTCATTCGAACAGCGCCTGCGTCAAGACCTGACCCTGCGCCAGGTGCTGCAGGGCGTGAGTGGCACGACCTTCGCCACTGCCGCCAACTCGGCCGCCGCCTTCGACGTGCTGCTGCAGCAGCGCGAGGTGCAGGTGCAGCGCTTCAATACCAAGGATTATCTGGCTCGCATCACCCCGACCGATGCCGAGCTGGACGCCTACTACAAGGATCCCGCCAATGCCGCGCAGTTCCAGTCGCAGGAGACGGCCAGCATCGAGTATCTGGTGCTCGACATCGAGGCGCTGAAGAAGGACGTCAGCGTGTCCGAAGACAAATTGCGCGAGTATTTCAAGACCAATGAGTCACGCTACACAGTGGCCGAGGAACGTCGTGCCAGCCACATCCTGATCAAGGCAGAGCCGTCGGCTTCGACTGATGACAAGGCCAAGGCGAAGGCGAAGGCCGAGGCATTGCTGGCCGAGGTGCGCAAGGCGCCGGCCGCGTTTGCTGAGATCGCCCGCAAAAACTCGCAGGACCCTGGGTCTGCCGCTCAAGGCGGCGACCTTGATTTCTTCGGTCGCGGCGGCATGACCAAGGCCTTCGAGGAGGCCGCTTATGCGATGAAGCAGGGCGAGATCAGCAATGTGATCGAAACCGAGTTCGGTTACCACATCATCATGCTGACGGCCGCGCGCGGCGGCGACAAGAAGACTTTCGACAGCGTTCGCGCCGAGATCGAGGAAGAGGTGCGCAAGCAGCTCGCCCAGACCCGCTACGCCGAGTCGGCCGACCAGTTCAGCAACCTGGTCTATGAGCAATCCGACAGCCTGAAGCCGGCCGCCGACAAGCTCAAGCTCACCGTCCAGACCGCCACTGTGCAGCGCAAGCCGCAGCCCGCTGCCACCGGCGTGCTGGCCTCTCCCAAGTTGCTGGATGCGGTGTTCGGCGTCGAGGCCCTGCGCAACAAGCGCAACACCGAGGCATTGGAAACCGCACCGAACCAGATGGTGTCGGCGCGCGTCGTCAAGCACGACCCTGCCCGCCTGCTGCCCTATGCCGAGGTCAAGCCGCTGGTGCAGGACCGCCTGCTCAAGAAAATGGCCGTGGCCCAGGCCAAGAAGGATGGCGAGGCACGTCTGGAGGCGTTGAAGAAGGGCGTCGATGCCGTTGGCCTCGAGCCCGCGCAAATCGTTTCACGTGTGCAAGCCCGCGATCTGTCGCGCACCATGGTCGAAGACATCATGCGCGCCGATGTCAGCAAGCTGCCGGCCTGGGTCGGCGTCGATGGTGGCGAGACCGGCTATGCCGTGGTGCGCATCGTCAAGCTGCTGCCGCGCGACCCGGCGGTGATCGATGCCAAGCGTGCGGACCAGCAATATGCCCAGGCCTGGTCTGCCGCCGAAGCTTCGGCCTACGTCGCGGCGCTGAAGACCCGCTTCAAGGTCGAACTCAAGCCGGTGGCCGCGGCCCTGGCCGCTTCGGTCGCCAAGCCCTGATTGGAGATTCATGCTCAGATCATTCTGAGGGCCTGAAATCTGGGCTATAATTGTTGGCTCTGCGGTGGCTATAGCTCAGTTGGTAGAGTCCAGGATTGTGATTCCTGTTGTCGTGGGTTCGAGTCCCATTAGCCACCCCAATAAATTCAAGGACTTAGAAGCGAAAGCCTCTAAGTCCTTTTGTCTTTTCTGGCCTCGTGTAGCCACCATGTAGCCGCTGGTGCATGGTTTTGCACCTATGCAGCACCGCCTATGTACCGGCCTGCTCTCGATGTCCAGCCGCGAAATCGCCGAGCTGACAGGCAAGCCCGACGACAACGTCTTGCGCGACGCGCATGCAATGGCGGTCAAACTGTACGGCGAAGGGGTTGCCTCGTTTCACGGCCCAAGGCGCTCAAGACGTTGGCATTCGATGCCGTTGGACGTCGAGCATTCGACGCCAGTGCCACGCGTCCGTTGCGCCGTCCCCGATTCCCTGCGAGCATGGGTGAAATGATGCCTACGTGTCCGTGCGCAAGCGATCTCGTGCCCGTGTCAGCAAGGTGGCAAACACAAAAAGGCGGGTAGGGGACATGGAGCTGTTTAACGGATTCAGGAAGTCGGGTACGTTCAAGGTGGCGTCCGGCGCCGAGGTTTCAGGCGACCTCACGCTGAAGGGGGCGAGAACCACCCTCGATCTCTACTCCAAGGAGTTCTTTGCTACCCATGGCTTGCCTGGTGGCTGCCTGCTCGGCTCGCTGCACGATATGACCAAGGTGTCGCTGATCGGGTGCATCACGAGTCAGGGGCCAGGTAGCGGAAGCCTCGGTGATGAGCGGTATCACTTCTCCACGGTGTTCCCGCATTTCGTCCTCTTTGGGTCCAAGCACATCACCGCTGAGAGCAGCGAGATCACAAACGTCAGCTTCGAGGTCGGCGACGCCCACACGTTGTTCTACGATTTCTCCGCCTTCGGGCAGGTTCATGGAGACATTGGTCCGTACATGGACAAGATCGTGGAGTCTGAGCGCTCGAAAGGACGGGAAGTCGTCGTCGGTGAACATCCTATGGTCTTCTACTTCACCGGGAAGCACGAGATCTTCAAGGCCGAGACAGCGATCGGCACGATCTCCGCTGGTCACGCACCTTCGTACCGCATGCCCGGCCCACGAGGCATCGAGCTCGACAACAAGATTCGCGTGAACGTCGTGTTCAACACTCCGAGGACTGTTGATGGTGCAATGAAGGCAGTCCAAATGCTCCTTCGTTTTCTGGAGATCATGGCGGGCCGGCCGCAAAATGTGGTTCGTCTCGTTTTCCTGATTGACGACGTGGAAGATCGAAAGAACGCACTCGACGTCTACTGGAGCATGCGACCGCCACGGCCAGAAGATGATGATGAGCATGGACCTAGCCCGACCGACCTCCCAGTGCAGGCGGCACGCGAGCCCGAGATGTTCGCGAACATTCTCACGCGGTGGATCGCACGGGATCAAGAATGGCACAGCGCACGCGCTCGGTTCTCGAAGGCATTTGGCGAGCAGCACAGCTACTCGATCGACCGACTGGTGGGCGCTGCGAACATGTTCGATATCTTGCCTTCCTCAGCCGTGCCATCCGATGTGCCATTGACGGCGGCAGTTGAGCAAGCCAGGGACAAAGCTCGAGGGATATTCAAGGCACTCAACGTTAGTCCGGAGCGCGACAGCGTTCTGAACACGCTCGGCAGAATCGGCAAGGCAAGCCTGAAGCGCAAGATCCGTGAGCGTGCCGCGCCGATCACTAGATTCGCTGGATCGCGTTTTCCTGAGCTGGAGCTGGTGATCGACGAAGCCGTCAACTGCCGCAACTACTTTGTTCATGGTTCGGCGGCAAAGATGGACTACACCGAGAAGTTCGATCAGGTCGTCTTCTTCACCGACGCACTCGAGTTCGTGTTCGCGGCATCAGATCTCGTCGAAAGCGGCTGGAACATCGCCTTGTGGTCGCAAAAAATGTCCACCCTGTCCCACCCATTTGATCGTTTTCTGAAGAACTATGGGAATCTGCTTGGCGAGCTCAAGCGCGTTCTTGCCGAGGCAGCCTCATGAGGTCTTAGGTGAATTGCGCAACAGGCTGCAAGCCTCATGAATGCTTGCTGTTCGCCTATAACATCTGACTTTGTTCCCCGATTTGTTCCCCGGATCTGACTGCGCTGCTGCACCAGGCACTCAGCGCCGAAGAAGCTCATAGAGCTATGACGATGCCGCAGCATCGTTTCCACATAGGACAAACCCTAATAAAACTCTCTTTTGAGCGCTGTTCCGGTTCGTGGGGCTACTGCGCTTGGATAACTCAATACCGGCCGTGCCAATGCTGGCTTTCTGTCCGGTAGTCCGGCTGTCCGCCGGGTTGGTCGCCACCCCGCTCAATCAGACCGACGGCTGGTCCGCACGGCTGCTTCGCCACTGCATCAGCTGTTCAAACGATTGGTCGTGTTCGCGGATCAGTTGATCTCTGAGCCCCTGGGCCTCAAACAGGAGTGCCTGCATGTCCATGCGTCGAACGACAACCTCCTCGACAGGGCCTGAAAGCATGGCCAGGGATCCAGAGAGGAACGGCTTGGCGCGCTCGGAAAGCTCCTTGACCCTGCCAAGCCTTGACTCCACGTCTTCGGTCAGTCTTCGCTCAATGCTACCGCCCTTGCCGCCTACGGCAATTGCGTTTGAGCGGATCATCGCGACCAAGTGGATTGCGAAGCGTGGCACTTGGTCTGCCAGGATCACGACTTGAGATGCCGTTGATACGAGCTGGGTTAGTTCATTGAGTTTGTGCTGCTTCTCCAGCGCAGCGCCAGCATCAGCGGCGTACTTGGCTGACTGCTTCGCCGCGGCTGCAGACACGACTGCAGCGACCAGCGCGAGGCTGCTCAAAACCGCAGTCAACAAGTTCATGGCTTGGTCACTCACCATTGACCCCCCAGGGCGGCATTGGGACCTAGGGTGTAACGCAGCAACAGCGGCAAGTGCAACTGTCTGTGTTGCAAATGTGCACCGAGCAGTAGCTGCCCTGGCGCGCAAGCCAGAACACCGTCAGCGGCGATACCGAATGCGGAACGGTCCAGGCTCCTTGGAAACATCACCAAACCGGCGTTCAACAGCGAGCGCAAAGTGAACGGCAAATTCAACCGCACCCTCCGCCTCTTCCCGGGATGTGTGGGTACGACTGGACATCACATAGCGCTTCCCCGACGCGGCTTTGCTCACCGACGGCACGATGCCCTGGAAGACAACAAGCTCCACCGGATCGATGTTCACTAGCGCGCCAACTGCGAGCAGGCGGAGGCGGTCCAGGTAAGGTGCCAAGCCGCTGTACGTCTCTCGCATGCCGGCAATTGATGCTGCCATCGGCAGCAGCGCGTGAAGTGCGACTTCAGAACACTTGACCGCATCTGCTGCCTCGACCATCGCATCTCCCCACCGCTCCTCGGCCAGCATGGTTTCTGCTAGCACCAGGAGTGCACGAACTTCGTCATTGCGCACCGCGGCGCACAGGGAGATTTGCGTGTACTCGAGCCCCATGAACCGCGGCACCGCCACTTCGAGGAATTCCAATCCGAACCGCACCAGCCGGTGGGCGTCGGACTTGCTCGGTGACGTCCCCGAATGCTTGAAGGCCACGCGTGCCTTGTTCAGATCCTCCAGCCTGGCGCGGTGAGGCACTCGGCCACCTTCGTCGTCCGAGGTCTTGCTGATTGCATCGGCCATCTGCTCCCAAGTTGCTCGGGCCTGCACATCAATGCTGCGCGTCCGAACGACGATGCGAATCAGGAGCTCGACAGCATCTTGCATCAGCGACACTGCGAGCCCGTGGCCAAAGTCGTCGTCGCGCTCCAATTGGCGATCGGCCTCATCGGCCAGTTGGCGAACCAGAATGAGTTGTGGGGCTTCGACTGTCATTGCTCTAGCATCAAGCTGTCCGGGCACGCAAGTGGCTGCGGTCATCGACGATTCGTAGGAGGTGCGACGCCAAGATGATCATCTCCCTCGCTTCCGACGCAGCGACGCCAACATGGCGATGGCTCTGCGGGTTCTTGTAGCTTCCAATCGCACCGCCCATCAGCTGCATCAATGCCTGGCGCTCACCCGCTTCTGCGTTCAGGTCCGTCAACGGGCCATCCTCGGGGTTGAATGCGCGTGAGGTAAGTTTCATGCCGATGAGATCCGGGCCAAACCTTCCAGCCGATCTGATCGCAACCTCCACTGTTTTGAACGCCTCAAACACTGCGGTATCAAACCTTCCCTGCCGAAAGAGGTCAGCACAAGTCGCTCGAATGTCTGGGTGGATCAGAGAATCTGGGAAGCTTCGCTCTTCGGCCCAAGCCGGAACATCATCTGCTTCGGCGGCTTCTAGCCCAGCTCTTGACACCACAAACCAGCCCAGATCCTGATCGGGCGATTGGCATAGAAAGCCCCGGTTCACCAGCCATGCCCATGCTTCGGATGCCGCGAGTTGACTCTCATAGCGACCATACAACCGTTGCACCTCCAGGAGAAAATTCTTCTGATGGGTGGGCTGCCACCGCCGGCTCTGATGCCGTACGAATAGTTTCAGCATTGCGCCGCCGACAGCAGGCAAAGGGGCGGCCTCAAAGGCGGATGCATCGGGAAAGAAATGCAATAGATCCATGTGCGGATGGTGCCATCATTCGCGGCGCCACTATGGACAGCGTCTCGTTGATGCGAGCCACGCGGCTATTTTTTGTGGGCCAGGCCATAACGGCTTCCTTGTCGCAGTTACTCCTCGACCGCGACAGAGCGGCAGGAGCAACTGACGGGCAGTTCCAGCCAGAGCATGGCAGCGATGAGTTTGATGCATTCCCAATTGAGCCGCAGTAGAGTTGGAGAATCTGAGGGAGACCCCAACATGCGTTTCAAGAAACTGGCCTGGCGTTATTCGCTCAGCTTCCATATTGCGCTGTTGTGCTTGACGTGCCAGGCGCAAACGCCACCTAAGGCTTCATTACCTGCGCCAGTCTCTGTCCCCGCGCAGCTCGCTGCGCCTGGGCACGAAGCCACCGAAATCGCACTACTAAAAGACCAGGTCGCGATGGCAAAAGGCTATCAGTCGGATATGGTCACCGCTACCTGGGCAATGCTCGGCGTTCTTGTCACCGTGGCACTCGGCGTGTCCGGCTTGAATATCTGGAACAACCAGAGAATTCGTGATGAACTGAAGGGCGATATTGGCGTGCTGAATGAGCAATTCAGGGAGGCTCTGACCGGCAACATGGCGACAATCAACAAGCAGCGAGATGACCTGAAGGTCGTGTCGTTTGGGCTGGCGCAGTCGCTCGTCATCATCGCCTGCCCATCTGAGCGAGAGTTTCGGCTCGCGCCGCCCACCACCAAGCTGAAGCATCAAACCGCGATCACCGCACGCACGCTGCTCGAAGGTACCGGACACTCGCAAGGTGAGATCGGTACTGTCCTGGAGCCCTGGTTCAGATGGATGTTGTCAACTTTCTGGCTGGGTGTTCGACATGAGCTTTGGCTCCAATGCGCTCGCGCGGATAGTGAATCAGCGCAGCAATGGGAGCGGGCTGGCAATCTATATCCAACTCCCGAGGCACAAAGGGCCCGCGCCGAGTTGATGACCGACCGAGTGTCGAAACGGGAACGGCTCGTTTCAATCAATCAACCAGCCCCTGAAAGCGTTGCCGCAGCCATCACCCTTCTGTCGCGATTGCAAGCCGAGTTTGCGACGCCGTATCCCGAGTTGAGAGAGTCCCTGGCCGCTTCCTGCACCGCATGGATTCCGCGTTTGATGCACCTTGAAAAGCACTCCGATCTGAGTGAAGCGGACGCGTGGTATGGACTCACCTATGAGTTGCGGGGGCCGCCGGCTGAGTGGGGTCCGTGATACCAAGTAGGCCCATCCATTGGTCGAGTAGCATCAGAATTCAAACCCGAAGCGCTACGGAACTACACATCGCTCGAGGAGTCGGTAGATCGTCGAGTGGACGCAGATTCGAAATCGGCACCCCGGTGTCGCGGCAAGGTGAAGCAATGTCACGTGAAAAACGCCCCCCGAATCAATTGGCCGAACTCGAGCGACTACGAGAGGCACTGCGACAAGCCCACACTGAGCTCTACTTCGCGCACACGGCCGTCATCGAACTGATGCCGAAGCTCCAGCAGAAGATATTGAACACATGGACGGATGTAGATGAGCGCGCCGATTTGCTCAAATGGGAGAAATGGGCTGTAGACCGGTTGTTGGACTCGGCCGACAAGTGGCACGGGCCAGAGATGGGCGCGCCGATAGGCGAATGGCGTGCGATTTGCCCGCTATGCAGCGGCGAGGCGAACACGCCATACAGCCGCGGGTTTGCCATTCCAATTGGTCTGGCGCGCCACTTGTCCGGATCCCACGGCAGCCGACGTTGCAGTGTGTTCAATGCAGCGTTCGAACTCGCCATGGACAGAGTGCGGAGGCACGAAGACCCAACCGAGCCGCGGAGGGGTATGACCGGCCCCTTCTTCACCGTGCGCACCAAGCCTTGGAACGAGACTCTGCCAGTATCGGAGCCCTCACCGGCGGCAAAGGTAATTGAGCTCCGCCCAGGTAAACCGTCGGAATAAGACTACCCACGGCCGACTCTGAGCAATTCATCCACAAGTCAATGCCAACCTCTCGCAAGGGGATGACCATGCTCCATTGGATTCGGCTTTCCAAGTACTGCGCTGACTCCGGAGATACGCCGGACGCGGTGGAGAAGCGCCTGCGCACCGGCAAGTGGCTCAGGGATGTCCACGCACGGAAGCCGGACGGCAGCAAGGAGCTCTGGGTGAATCTGCATGCGGTGAACGATTGGGCTGCGGGGAAGCTACCTGTTCACAAGCACGGCCAGATGGACTGACGTAGGGCCCGCGTCGCGCGAAGGCCTTGCATGGGACCCCGAGGGCGACGTACACTGATTCTGTCGCTGCACATCAGCGATGCGGGCTTGGCGGCCCGGTCAACAGGCGCAGCAGCCGCGCCTTTCTTTGATGGTCGCGGCTTTTTCACGTCAGTGAAGCTGCGCAGCATGGTCAGCTCAACGGCGGGCCGTGTAGGGAGGGGGCAACCCCTGCCGGTCCTGTTGCCGGTCCGCCAACCCTGCACGGTCTGCCACCCCTTCTTGGCGGGAGGGATGGCGGGTTCAGGACCATCGACAGGATCCCACCATGGCAACCAGAAAAAAAGCCCGCGTGAGCGCGCGCGTTATTCCCTTCCCAGCCCAGAGATCCGGTGCCCTTGATCGCCCACGCAGCGACAAGGTCCGGCAGTGGCTAATCAACCAGGCGATGGCCGATGAAGACCCCTTGTCGGCGATGACCATCGTCATGAACAAGGACGGCGACATCACATCAACCGGCATGGGCCTTGAGCCCGAGCTGTGCAGCATGTTCATCGAGGCGCTCCACGGAGCGATAGAGATGGTTGAAGAGCATGTCAGGCAAGCTGCGGCCTTGCCCTCCAACGTAGTCCGGTTCCAGCATGGGAGGCGGCATCATGGCTGAGCTGATGACCATCACCGGCCGGGTGACGATGACCAGCCGCGAGATTGCTGACCTGGTCGAATCCCGGCATGACAACGTGAAGCGAGCCATAGAACGGCTGGTGGAAGCCGGTGCAATCACACTTCCTCCAACGGAGGAAGTCCCCAACGACGGCCCCGGACCTGATGCGCATCACTGCGGCCGGCAGCCGGCGAAGGCATGCAGCTTTAACTTCCCGGGCGCCTAGATCGCGACGAGGACGCCAAGCCATCCCAGCTGCCATCGCTCTTGATGAGCGATCACTACAATCAGTGCCCCGCCGTCGCTTTGGGCGTTGGAGAGCAGGGGCCGGTGATGCTGGCTCGAAATCTCTCTCGGCGGGCCCGCTACCCGTGCGTGCGCCTCAGCGCCCCCAGCCTTGAGGCTTCAACTATGGAGGGTTTCCCCATGGATGCACCGATGTTTTCACGCTCCGGCCGGTCAGACGCTGGCGGCAAGCTGACCGAGCGGCTGGACGTGCCCTTGAGCGAAGAAACCGCCGAAGCCGTGATCGCCCTGGCGGCCATGGCCGGTATGTCGAAGTCGGAGTACGCGCGAAGCATCATAGAGCGCGCCGTCTATGGCGATCTGGCGATGCTGCGCAGGCTGGCGCGGCCGCTGCAGCCCAGCCAAGATCGCGCCTCGGCGATCAGCCCAGGCAGAAGTTCAGATCAGTCGAGTTTCTGACCTGCAGAGGCGGCCTAGCTCACCGGCGACACCACCTTGCCCGACAGCGAATTGAGCAAGTCGCCCAGCGCGTCGGTCTTCTGCTTGTTGTCCTTCTCGTACAGGCCCAGGTGCTTCATGGCCTTCTCGATCGCGGCGTTCTTGTCCCAGAACTGGTACTCAATGCGGCCGTATTCGTCGATCTTGAAGCTCTTCACCGCAGCGCGCGTGCCGGCGGCAAGTTCGTGCGGCAGTTTCACCTTGCCATCGTGAGTCATGATGTCAGCGATGTCGCTGTGCACGAGTGCGCGCAACTCGTTCAACACGCCGGCCGCCTTCATCGTTGACCGCTCTGCCGCAGCCTCCTGCAACTCCCTCACCCTTAGCGCAACCTTAGCGTTTGCCAGCAGCTTCGACGCGTTGACATGCACTGCCGCTGGCTGCCAGCTCTGGGAGCGCGGATAGATCTTCCGGAACGCTGCGGCCAGGCTACTACCCTCGACAACGAGTCGGGCAAAGGCCTCGGCCTTCGGGGTCAATGTGGTTCCATTCATTTTTCAACGTCCGTTTCGGTTGGCGTCATGGCCAGTTCAAGTCCTTGCACAGAGCTGGATCTGGCTACGGCGCGGGATAGCGAAAGGCAGGCAGCCCGAGCTGAGCCGCGGACCGCTCATACGCGCGTTGAGCGCTCCTGCTCCTTGCCTTTGTCTCCTCAAGCGCGGCCTCAGACCGAGCGACTGCTTCCTGAGCAGCTGAGTACCCGCGAGGATTGCTGGCTCGCTGGATAGACCCAAAACTGAGAGCCTGCTTCTTCGCCGCGACCAGGGCTTCACCGGCCTGCTCAACCGCAGCTCGGGCAGCATCGAAGCTGATAGCTTCCGGTGACTCGGTCGGGCCCTGCGAAGGTTGTGGGCTGCCGGCGATCGGTGCGCCGCCAGTGGCACCAACACCAATGCCCTGAGCGGCGAGAGATCGCGCAGATATAGGGACTGACTTCTGCTCGGTGCGGGACGCCGCGTAGCCAAGGTCAATCAGCTTGGCCTTCTTTTGCTCATAGCTGAGGCTCGGGTCATCACGGATTGCGATGGCCCTGGGATCCGATGCCATGGGATTTGCCGCCTGCTCGCCCTGGGCCGCCCAACGGTTGCCCTTCTTGCTGTAGCCCATGGAGGTCATCACCTCGTCAGCCGCCTTGACCGCCTCGGCCGGCTTGGCCATGTTCTTGATGCCGGCGGCCACAAACTCCTGATGCACCTCGTCCGGGTTCTTGCCCTTCTTGGTGATGGCCATCTCCAGCGCGCTGCGCATGTCGGGCGACACCCCAGCCTTGACCAGGGCCTGGGCCAGCTTCACCTCGGAGGGCTGATCCTTGCCCACGCCCAGGCCACCCTGGATGGCAGTGAGCTTGTCCTGGATAGCCTGGCGTTCCGCCGGGTCGGCCGCATTGGCCAGGCCGAGCTGCAGCGTGGCCACGGTTTTCTTCAGGTCGCGCTCGGGGGCGCCGGACTCGAACTCAGCCTGGGCCCGGCCGCCGGCGGCCTGCGCCACGCCCAGCTGCGCATCGGCGCGCTTGTCGGCCTTCACCTGCAGGTTGCGGGCGAACTCGGACTGGCTGAAGTTGTACAAGGCCATCGGGTCCTGGAAGGTCTTGAGCCCAGCCAGGATCTCGTTCGCATCCTTGGCCACCTTGGAGGGCAGCTTGCGACCGTCCAGCGTCTCGCGCTCGATCGTGATCTTCCCGGTCTTCGGGTCCTGGGTCACCGCTGTGATGTTCGCGCCGTCGGGCACATAGGTTTCGTAGAACTTCTCCAGGCTACTCAGGTCGCCGGCGGCCACCGCGGCCGACACCCGGGCAAGTGCGTCGTTGCGCTCGGCCGTCTGCAACTGGATCTTCTGGCCGGCGATCTGCATGTTGTCCTTGGCCAGGGCATTGGCCTCGGCCAGCTTGCCGGCCCCCACCAGCTTCGACACCCGGTATTGACTGGCGGCCAGCTGATCGTCGATCGTCATGTCGCGCGCCGTGCCGTCCGGATTGGCCAGGCGGGCCGCGCTCCAGTCGGCGACATCGCGATCGACGGCTTCCAGCGCAGAGCGGTGTTCATCTTCCTTGTCGGCCAGGCGCTGCTCGCGCCCGGCTCGCTTCTGCTCCCAGTCGAAGCGCTTGTCTTCGCGCTGCCCCTGCTGCACCTGCTGCTCGAGCGCGAGGCCGCCGCGCACGTCGCCGTGCTTCTTCAGGATGCCGGCCATGGCCATGGTGCGGGCGCTGGTCGCGCCAGATGGGCTCAGCGGCTGGTCATAGGTCTGGCCGAGGAACTGGGTGCGCTGCTGCGTGGGCAACTGGACCGGCACGCCGGCCTCGCCGCCGGCGCCGCCCTGGTTCGGCGTGACGGTGTAGCGGCCAGCCTCGTCGGCGCCCACCTGGTAGTAGGGCTGGCCGTTCTCGTCCACCGCCTTGGCGACGGCTTCGAGTTGCTGGCCGTCCTGCGGGCTGTAGCCGTCAATGGTGACGGGGCGCTCGTCTGCGATGGCCTGTAGCTCTTGATTTTGCTGCCCTTGCCGGTAGTCGCCGACGAGGCGCTGGCCCAGACCATAGCCCTTGATGAATGAACTCCACTTGCCCATGTCAATCCTCCAAGATTCTCAGTAGCGGTTGAATTTCCTGCTGCTGGCGCAAAGCGAGCGCCTCAAGGACCGTATGGACGACGGCGAAGCGTTCTGGCTCCGATCGCCGCAGATAGGCCAGGCGTTCAGCGTTGTGATCGAGGTATGCCGTGCAGTTCCAGCAGTCCGAAGAGCTCGTTGCGCCCTGTTCATAGAACGGCGGAACCTCGGCGCCGCATTCACGGAGAAACGCCCAAACAGCCTGGTCCGACCATTCGTTGAGTGGCTGCCAGTAGGTGATGCCGTCGAGTTCTTGAACGACTTCGTCGCGCAGACGATTGCGCAGATTCTCTGCCTTGCGCTGTCCCATGATCACCAAGGTCGAACCGCTGGCGTTCAGGTACTCAAGCATTGGCGCCCACATGTTGGCCCAGCAGCAGCTGAGGTAGGGCTGAAACCGCAGTGACCCGGCCCCTGCACTGGCCTCGCCATCGGTCGTTGCCCGGATTGGCACAACGTCCGCCGGCCAGCCGTGGGCCCGAATCCAGCCAGGTTGATTGCCCAGCAGCTCCACAAAGTTGGGAATCCAGCTTCGGATTCTGTCCATGTAGGCAACGGTAGCCGGATGAGGGGCGCCAGGGTTCGCCCAAACGACCGTGACGCGGTCCAGAAGCGGCTTTAGCAACAGCAAGCAGGCAAGGGAGTCCTTCCCGGCTGAGAAGAACAGCACAGGCCTGTGGTGACGAAGAATCAGACTGCTGTCCATGATCAAAATGCCGTGATGGCCGAACCGGCGATCGTCCCAAACGCACCCATCGCCCCGCTGTCCTGGTTCGCCAACACTTTCGCGTAGTCGGTCTGGGCGTTGAGGATCCCGGTCAGGCCCTGCTGCGCGATCTGCCGCCCGTTGAGCGTGGCGCTATTGGCACTGTTCATGCCTTGCATGTAGCTCTGGCCAGGTCCCATGTTGTTGGCGTTCGCGGAGTTGCCCGCGTTGATTGCCAGGCCATAAGCGCCCGCCGACGCGCCCGGCATATTTCGGTACAGACCGGCGACATCCATCTTCTGAGCGGTGTTCCTGGCGTCATCTGTGACGCGCATGTCGCGGGCAATCGAAGCGTTGTCGGCTAGGAGCGCCGAAGAGCTGAGCTCGGACGCGAAGCCCTTGTCGGCCGCGTCCTTGCGGGCAGCGAGCGACGACACGATGCCGTTGGCGTCCATGCCCGCCGTCTGGCCGGCCACGCCCAGGCCCATGCGCGCCATCTCGGCCGCGCTGTTGGTGGCCAGGCCGGCGCGGCTGAGCGCGTTGCCGCCGCGCGTGCTTGCGGCATTGGCGGCCAGCGAGGCAGAGCCCAGTTGCGCATTGGCGGCGGCCACCGCGGCCTGATTCGACGCGCTCATGAGGTTCTGGCGCATACCAATGCCCTGCCCCACCACCTCGCGATACTTGTTCGTCGAGGCCACGCGGGTGCCGTTGGCGGCCGCTGCCTGGGCCTGGGCCGCCTGCAGCGAGGCGTCGCTGGCGATGCTGCTGGTGTTCAGCCCGTAGCGCATCGCCTGGCGGATGGCCGAGTTGGTCGCGTTCGACTGGCCGGCCCGGGCATCGGCCACGGCCAGCGCGGCGTCGTTCTCGATGTCGGTACCGTACTTGGCCCGGATCGCGTCATTGCCCGAGGTGAACAGGCCGATGTCGGCGTTGATCTGGCCCTCGTGCCGCGCCGAGTTGGCGGCGATCTCGTCGTGCAGGCCGGCGGTCGAACCCACGGCCGCGCGCATATCGGCTTCGGACTGGGACAGCGAGTTGTCCAGCCGCGACTGGGCATCACCGAAGGCGCCGTACATGCGCGCCATCTCGGCCGCCGACGTGGCGCCGAAGCGCGAAGTCACGCCGGCCAGCCCGTTCTGCAGGTTGTCGGCGAACTGGGTGCCATCGGCCAACTGGCGCCGGCCCACATCGTCGACCTTGCCGGCCAGCGTGGTGCGCGAGTTGATGATCGCGTTGCGCTCTGCGGCGTCGCGGCCGGTGTTGTCCTTGAGCGCATCGGCCTGCAGCGCATCCTCGACCGGGCGCTGCTTCGACTTCATGTAGTCGTAGTAGTCCTGGCCCTGCGTCAGGCCCTGCTGCATCACGGCCAACTGCGCATCGACGATGGGCTTGGCCACGCCCATGTTCAGGTCGTACTGCCGCTTGGCCTCGTCCAGTTGCTTCTGGCCCATCTCGGCCGACAGCCGGGCCGTCTCGGCCGAGGCATTGGCAACCGGGGTGTAGTCGGGCGGCGGCGGTGCGTCGCCTCCCATGTCGAAGGGCAGCACGCGGCGGCCGTCGCGGCGGTAGCCGGAAAACTTGGTGCGGATCATTTGAAATCTCCTTTCGATTGATGAGCTGTGGAGTCAAGAACTGGCTCTGCTTGACCGCCGCCCGCATTGCGAGACACAACCAACTCGGGCCAGAGCTGAAGTCCAGTTCGCTGGTCCTGCTCTTCCCACTTCGGCACATAGGCCACACAGCGGCGAGGCGCATCCACCTTGGGAAGCGGAACCCCGCTTTTCGTGGCGTCGATGCAGGTGTTCGCAGACGAGAGATGATTGCAAGTGGCACAGCGTCGAAGGGACTCCTCCACCGCCATGTCATGCCCAGGCGGCCTACCTCTTGCACTCGCCGGCAGAGAGACTCGGGCGTACCTGTTTGCGACCTCTTGATTCAGTCGATAGCGCAGGTATCGCTCGTTGCGAGCGGCATCTCGCTGTGCGCTGATCAAGCCCTGGGTCCGCAAGAACAACAGGGCCCAATTGATGGCCTTCTCCGAATGGGCGCACTGCGATTGAAGAGCAGCCATAGTGAGGAAGGTTTCAGGCCTTGCCTGGAAGCAAGCCAACACGGCGTGCGTGGCACTGCCATTGCGAATGACGCCTGCAGGGCGAGGATTGATTGCCCTTGGTCGCTCGACGCGGGTCGCTCCAGCCACAGATAGTTGCTTGATCGTCAAAGCCCAGGATGAACTTGCGGGCCCACCTGTCGGCAGTGCACTTGCCTCGGGCATCGGCTTGGGTTTGCAGGAAGTCATTCGGAAAATCCTCCGGATCCGCGGGGGGAGTGGTTCGTGAGCTTGATTGGCTCACTGGACTCGAACCACTTTTGGTACGCACCTTGGAACTCGAGCGCGAGCCTGGTGCCTGCGCGGCTACTCTGCCGGCCCTTGGCCAAGGTGCAGGCAATCAGCCTTGGCATGCCAGGCACGTACTCGCTGCGCGCAGGCCAAAGGAACAGGATCGCGTCAGCGTCTTGCTCGATCGCTCCCGAGTCGCGAAGGTCGGCCAGCGTTGGTTCGGGCACGGCGCGACGCTCCACTTCGCGGTTGAGCTGCGAGAGCAGAATCACCGTCAGCTTCATCTGCTTGGCCAGGGTCTTCAGGCCGCGAGAGATCTCCTCGATCTCGGTGTTCCGGTTCTCGCGGCGCGCGCCAGCTGGGCCCGAGCAGAGTTGCAGATAGTCGACCACTAGGAAGCGCAGGCCCTGCTTCGCCAAGTGCAGGGCTTTCGACCGAATGTCCATCAACGTCAGCGCCGGCTGGTCGTCAAAGTACAGCGGCAGCCGGCCGAGCTGTTCGACGGCATCGGTCACATTGGTCCATTCGTGGTCCTGCAACTTGCCGGCCTGCAGCCGCGAGTAGTCGACGTGACCAAGGTTCGCCAGTGCTCGTTCCATCAACTCGCGCTTCTCCATCTCCTGCGAAAGGAACAGGCTCGTGTGCCCGGTCTTCGCGAAGTGCAGTAGCAGGTCCTCGGCCAGCGACGACTTGCCGATGCTGGGCCGGGCCGCGATCACAACCACCTTGCCCTCGGCCATGCCGCCCAGGGCCTCGTTCAGCGACTGGATGTGCGTCTGCACGCCAGGCAGGATCTCATCATTCGCAAGCGCGTTCAGATAGTCGATCTGCGCCGGCAATAGGTCGGCCGCTGCAACTGGGCGCGACCGCAGGCCGGTCTGCTGCAGCTGAGCAAACATTGTTGCGATTCGGTCGATCTTGTCCGCCACTGGGGAACCTTCTCTGGCCACGCCGGCGGCCTCGTCGGTCACTATGCGTAGCTTGCGATCGGCAGCGCGCTCCGCGACGATCTCGGCGTACCGGCGCACGTTGGCGGCGCTGGGTACGCTCTGGGCCAGCGCATTCAGGTAGCTCAGGCCGCCGCAGTCCTCGGCCTTGCCGGCGCTGCTCAAAGCCTCGAAAACCGTCACGACGTCTGCCGGCTTCTGCGAGCTAGCCATGCCGGCGATCGCGCCGAAGATGGCGCCGTGCCGGACATCGAAGAAGCTCTGCACCTGCACCAGGTCGCCGACGCGATCGAACGCCTCCGAGTCCAGCAGCAGCGCGCCAAGCACCGACTGCTCCGCCTCCCGTGACCACGGCACCAGCTGCTGCGTCTCGCCTTCGCGGACTGGCACGTCGTCGCGCATCATTTGCCGCTCTCCTGGTGCGCGCGTTGGGCCTGCTGGCCCGCAGTGGTCAGCGCGTATTGCTGGCCATCGAGATACCAGAGCTTCAGCCAGTTCTCCCTCACGGCTCGCCGAAACACAACCAGCCAATTGGCATAGGTCTTTGGCTTTGACCCGCTGGCCGGCTCTGCGGTGTACCGCGCCTTGAACTCGACCCATGCAAGGTGCAAGAACTCGTGTGGAAGAGCAACATCCCTGGCGTACACGAGGATCGGATCGTCACTTGGCACCGGTTGCTTGCCTTGTGCTTTTACCTCCGCCAACCACTGCGAAAGCGTCAACTCCCGTGCCCGGGGTTTTCGAGGCTTTGACATCTGAGGCGAAGGGGAGGCGTCCTGCTCAGCAGGATCGCCTACACCTACTGGTGTTTGGAGTCTGGTGTCTGGTGTCTGGGTAGCCGTGTCGTCACGCGTGACAGGTTGCGTGACACCTTGTGACGCATCACCACCTGTCACGCGTGACAGCTGCGTCTCTAGTTCGGCCGTTGTGGTGGACCACGGCGGCACAACACCGTGACCGCGCAGTGTCTCGAACAGCGACGCACGACGCTCGCGAGCGCGGCGCTGGCGCTCCTTTGCCCCCTCGCGCTTGTCTTCTCGACCTTGCTGCTTCTCGTGAAAAACTGCGATCTCTGCATCGCAACGCTCTTGATGCCAGCCATCGCTTTGTAGGGTGAAGAACTCGTCGAGGACGACTTCGACCGCTACGCGCTCTTCGTCGCTGCGTGCGCCCACCAGGCGCTGCACGGTCTTGATGTCTGCTGGCAATGGCTTCTCGGTCGCGTAGTACTTGCGCAGCAAGCGCCCATAGGCGCCGTCCTCGAGCATCGTCAGATGCGCCGTCGCCTCGGTGAGGTCACCGATGTGCAACTCGAAGTAGTTCACCGCGGCTCTCGCATCTGCTGCCGACCGACGACACCAAGTTCGCCCCAGAAGTGTTGGTGCTGCCGTCGGGCTTCGGCGTCGGACACCGCGGCCTCAGAGGTCAGTCCGCGCTCGATCAGCGGTAGCAGCGCGCAGGCCAAGCCACTGAGCGCCCGACTTGGATAGGCGTCCTCGCTTGTCTCCAGCAAGGCCTGGCACAACGCTGAGAGTCGCTCGCCGTGTGAGGACAGGCCCAGTAGCCGCTGCAGCAGTTCGCTCGCGATGGCGCTGCCGCGCTGTTCGGCAAGGTCACCGAGCGCGCTCATGCTGGCACCCCGAGCACGCGGCGCAGTTCAGCCACCGGCCAGGCCAGGCGGCCGTGGATTCGGATCGGGCTGATGGGGCCGGACCCCGTGCGCATGGCCCACAGCCGGAGGGTCTGCGGTGCGCGGTTGAGTTGTGCGGCGGCTTCCGCCGTCGTTAGGGTGATGCGGGTTTCGCGGTCAAGCGGAACCAGTTGCACGGGCTGCTGTGCCATGTCGCCATCCTTGATGGGCGTTGAACATGGTTGCCTATTGTTTGCATATTGGTGGCGCGGAGAAATCTCAGAGATGTTTCGGAGAACTCCCGAGCGGCCCGTGGCGATTTGACCCCTATCTTGGCGACCTAATTACGCGGCGAGGCAAACTAACGAGATTGTGTAGGGCCTGGTCAAGTACAGCAGTAGATTCAGGTCGGCATGTAAGCTTTCCTTTTGCCCGAGCCCAAGCCAGGGCGTCCGCTTCGCGCCAACCTCTCTTGCCCGCTTTGGCGGCGTTGGCTAGACCATTGCCAGCTGCATCAGCGATATCTCTGGCAATGGTTGGCCATTCGGATTGGTGCGCGGCAATCAGTCCACTCTTGCTCATGCCAATGTCCGTCGCACTGGGGCCAGGCTCGACCTGCGGCTCGGCCTCTGCGCCAGCCCGCAGTCCCAGCAATACCTCAGCAAGTTCCGCAGCATCAGTGTTCCGGCCGCGGATATCTTCGAGCAGTGCTGGCGTGTCTTCGCCGGCCTCAAGTAGGCTGGAGAACAGCCCGCCGTAAGCCTCTTCGAACTGCGTGAGCTGTTTTGACGAGAACGGAATGCTAAGCAGCGGCAAGCCAGCCTTGCGCCGACGTGCATAGTCGCCAGTGATGACATCCACCATGCCGTCATCGCCCCCAGCCTGCTCCATGACATAGAGCCCATCCTGTCGCAGGTCGAACCACTTGAGCAATGAGGCTTGGTCCTCGTCGGTGGCTTCGTCGGGTCTATGTGTGTCGAGCAGCACGCTCAATGCGTCTGCGCCGTAGGACTTGCCCATCATCAAGCGTGCGCTGCGCTGCCACCCTGGCGGGTCACCGACAAATGCAGGCCGGTCGCGCTCAACACTGCCAGCAGGGTCTTGATCGTCGGGTTGCCTTTGGGCGACAGGGATCGATACAGGCTCTCACGCGGGATGCCCGCCTTCTCGGCGATGGCGGCCATGCCCTGGGCCTCAGCAACGTGGCGCAGCGCGGCCAGCAGGGCAGCTTGCCAACCCGGCTGGTCGGCCTCATCGAGCGCCGCAGCCAGGTACTCATTCGCGAAATCGGGGTCGGCGCGCAGCAGTTCCACCACGGCTGCATCGTGTGGGCGGCTTGCCGGGGTCTTGGGCTTCGTCGTCATGTCATTTCCTTCGCTGTTGCCAGCCTTGCCAGTTGGCGTGCGCTGCGGCGATGTCGGCCTGCTGCTTGCGCTTGTCACCGCCGATCAGCAGCAGGATCAGGCGCTTGCCGGACATCGCGTAATAGACGCGGTATCCACTCCCCCAATCAATGCGCAACTCCCAGACGCCTCGCCGGCCGACTTGCAGGCCGCGAAGTTGCCTGCCGCCATGCGACTGACCCGAACCAAGGCTCTTGCTCGAGCCTGCCTGTCGGCCAGGCTGGCGAGCCACTCGGCATAGGGGTCACGCCCATCGTCAGTCAGATAGTCCTGAAGCTCGTACAGTGTTAATTGTGGGTTATAAGTTACAAGGCAGCAATGCTCAGGCCTCAACCGATCGCAGATGCACCGGCGTGGCCGGGGCCGGGGCCGGAAACTGCACTTCAGCCTGCTCAAGAATCCAGGCTTCGATGCGCTCATGGTGAACGCGCAGAAGTTCCAGCGGGCGAACCTTGTAGTGTCGCTCGGCGGTGGCGCTGGGCTTGTGGCCCTGAATCTGCGCGGTCACCCCGGCTGGAATCTCCAGCCACTCGGTCAGGCTGGCGAACGAGCGCCGCAGGCCATGCAGGGTCAGCCCATACAGGCCCGCCGCCGTGCAGGCATTTGTGTGGGGGATGTTGGGCTCAGCAATTCGACCGCTGGCGCTGGTGTTGACCCATTGGCCGAGCTTGCCGCGAATCGGTTGAGAGAACCGAGCGCTAGCAAACACCCATTCGTTGGCCCGGGGCAGGGTGGTCAGAAGGTGCGCGACATAGGGTGTCAGTGGAATGACGCGCAGCCCCTCCACTTTGTCCCGGATGGTCAGTCCCTTCCATTGGGTGTCCACATCCTCCCATCGCAGGGTCTGGACTTCGCCCGGGCGGGCACCGGTCAGCAGCATGACCTGAAGGCACGCCGAGATGGTCCGGTTCGAAATCAGCCGCACATGCTGGAACCACACAGCCAGTTGTTCGCGCTGCAATACGTCCGACTTCTTGCCCGGCTTGCCCAACATTTCGCGGGCCTTGTTAGTAGTGGCCGGGTTCTTGGCTGGAAGTTGCGAAGCGTAGGCCGGCTGTTCGGCGCACCAGTTCAGGAATACCTTGAGCAAGCGCCAAGCGAGCCGCGCAGACGTAGGGCGGGTTGCGCCTTCCTTCGACGCCCATGCTTCCACAGTAGCCGCGTCAAGCGAGTGCAGCGCCAGCCCCATCAGCGGGAAAAGCGGGCCCGGCTGGGTCAGGCGTTGCTTGTCGCCTCGCCTGCCCGATAGCGCTCCGCCTGCTTTGGCCTTATCCAGATGATCGCCGTAGTGCAGATCGCCCCAAACAGGGCGGCGCGCTTCCAGGTAGGCAGCCCAGGCCTTGCCGACTGTCAGCGCGGCCATCTCGGCGGAGTGGGCTGCGGCGACAGTTGCAGCAGTCTTCTCGGCCTTCTGCTGGCGATCCAGTTCACGAGGGTCGTGTCCCTGGTCCAACGTGACGCGCAGGCGGTTTGCTTCTTTGCGAGCGTCGTCGACCGTCCAAGCCCTGGCATCGCCAATGGTGCGCCGGATGGTCTGGCGGTTCAGCTTGGCCTCGAACACATAGGACTTGGCACCGCCAGCTGTTACGCGCACCCGTAAGCCGGGTGATACGGCATCCCGCAGGAAGGCTTGCGCCTTGCCTGGTGGGCAGGCCAACCGGTCGATTGCGCCGGCTGTCAGGTCGCAGGCCTGGGACAGGTCTGGTGCGTCAGTCTTGCGCGGTCGAGCCATTGGGCAACCCCTCCCGCACATCGCGTGCAACCGTCATGTAGCCACCATGTAGCCAGAAACGCCCAATTTTGGCGAATACTGATCAACGCAGAGGCTGTCTGAATGCACAGTGCTGTGTGGGTAACTTGTTGATTTGTATTGATGTGGTCATCATAGTTCAACGAGTACGAATCCGGCTAGCACAGGATTGTGATTCCTGTTGTCGTGGGTTCGAGTCCCATTAGCCACCCCATCTGAATATTTCATGACGTGTCATGAAGACCAAAAAGCCCTAAGTAAATCAATGACTTAGGGCTTTTTTCATGCCAGGGCGTTTCATGCCGTCTCGTTGCAGCGCAGCCGAACAAGGGGCACATTTGGGGGAACGCGGGCCATTTCGGCCCTCCGAACAAAATTTGTTCCCCTATAGCCCTCACCGACGCCCAGTGCACGAACGCCAAATGCCGCGCTGATGAAGCCCGAGTTCGCGGTGTGGACGGCGCCGGCGGCTCAGTTCTCGGTAGGCGCCAACACGCATGGTGTCAGCCGCATCGCTTGCACCCGCAAACAGTGCGTCAGATTCATCCCGTGATGATGGGCCGCAGAGTCTCGATCTCCTCGACGATGAAATCGAAGAACGCGGACACGCGCGGCGTTCGCCGCAACTCACGCGTCGTAAGCAGGCGCCAAATCCGTGACAACTCGGCCACCGGCCCCAGCACCCTCACGAGATCGGGCTCTGCGTCGCCTAGTGGCAGCGGCAGAGGCCCGATACCGATGCCCGCCTTGACCGAATAGATCAGGCCGAGGACGCTGCTGCTGCGTGCTGCCATGGGCGCGTCCGGTGCCACCTGGCGCAGCCATTGAGCGATGCGATGCTTCGCCATCGTGTCGTCGAAGCCGACCAGCGCATGTTTGGCGAGATCCTCGATGCTGGCGGGTTGGCCATGACGTTCGATGTAGGTCTGGCTTGCGTATACCGCCCAGATGGAGTCGCCGATCTTGCGACCCACCAGTTCGTCGTCATCGGTGTCGCCCGAGCGCAGCGCGACATCCGCGTCGCCCTGGCTGAGATCGACGTACTTGTCGCTCATCACGAACTGCACGCGCAGCGTGGGGTGCCGGGCGTGGAAACGATCGAGCAGCCCAGTCTGCATGATGCGATTGACGATAGGCTCGGGGCAGGTCAGGCGAATCACGCCGGCCGTCTCGGTGCCGAGCGTGCTCAGCTGTCGCTCAAACGTCCGCACCGAGCGCTCAACAGCCTCGGCGAAGGGCAGCATCTCCTGGCCGAACTCGGTCAGGCGGTAGCCCGTCGGTTGACGCTGCACGAGCGACTGCCCAATGCGTCGCTCCAGTTCGACCAGGCGCCGCTGCACGGTGGACTGGTCGACTCCGAGCGCACGGCCGGCGGCCAGCGTGCTGCCATATCGCGCAACCGCCAGCAAATACTTTAGATCGTCCCAGTCGAAGCCGTCCGGGCTATGCGTCATTGCGGCCCCCTCTGCAGTTCTGCGCCTTCCGCCAAGAAGCCTCGGCACCTAAGCTGTGGACATGAACTCATCCACCGACGACCCCAGCCACGCCGGCCAAGCCTTCAAGGCAAGTATGCGCGCGCAGTGGGACACCGCCGCTTCGGGCTGGAGCGCCCACACGCCTGACATCCACGCTTGGCTGCACGAGCCGACCGTTGCCATGTGCCGCATGGCCGGCGTGAGGGCGGGCGCTCGCGTGCTCGATGTCGCAGCCGGCTCGGGTGACCAAACCCTGGAGATTGCGCGGGAGGTTGGAGCGCTCGGCTACGTGCTCGCCACCGACTTGTCACCCGCGTTCGTAGCGCTGGCACGGGACAACGCCGCGCGGGCGGGCTTTGCCCAGGTCGAGACCCGGATCGCCGACGGTGAAGACCTGGCCCTACCCGAGGCCTCGTTCGATGCCGCGGTGTGCCGGCTGGGGTTGATGTTTTTTCCTGATCCGCTGCGAGGCTTGCGCGAGATGCATCGCGCGCTGCGGCCCGGTGGTGGCGCGTGCACGATGGTGTTCTCGCGCCCCGAGAAGAATCCGTGCCTGACGATCCTCATGTCCACGGCCCTGAAGCACGCCGGCTTGCCGGCGCGCGACCCTTTCCTTGCGGGCGGACTGCTCAGCCTGGGCCAGCCAGACTGTATCGACGCGCTGTTCAGAACGGCCGGATTCGAGGATGTGGCGACCACCGCGATCGGGGCGGTGTTCCGACTACCCTCGGTTGACCACTACCTCGCCTTCGTCCGCGATTCGGCGAGCCCGATCCTGCAAATCCTGGGTAAGCTCGACGCGGCTGCGGCCGAAGCGGCCTGGAGCGAGATGCGCGAGCGGTTGATGCCCTACACCACGCACGACGGGTGGGCAGGCCCGAACGAGTTGCTGTTGACGGCAGGACGCCGCGCCAAGGAGACGACGTGACCCGTTCGGTTGACGGCGAGGGAGTAGGTCTGCGCGCGACCGTCAACGGCACCGAACGCAGAGGCTTTCTGCACGCCAGTGCCCGCGGGCTGGCGACCTTCTCAGCATTGTCGTTTGGCCGTCGTGCCGACGCGGCGCGCAACGCTCCGATGCACATCCTCTGCAGCGGACCGGCCGGCAGCGTCCCCGACCTGGTCGCTCGCACCGTCGCCAATCAGTTGTTGGTCACACTCGGGCTTCGCGCAGTGGTCGACAACCGGCCCGGTGCTGCCGGGCAGATCAGTATCAGTGCTTTGAAGGGCGCTGCGGCGGACGGGTCGACACTGTTGCTGGCACAGGGCGCCATTGCCACGCTCTACCCGTACTTGTACCCAAAGCTGGCCTACGACGCGGTGCAGGACCTGGCGCCGGTGTCGCTGGCCGGCGAGATGGCTCTCGCGCTGGCAGTGGGCCCCGCCGTGCCCGTGTCGGTGGCCACCGTCCGCGACCTGGTGGCATGGATGCGCGGCCATCCTGAACTCGCCAATGTCGGCTCACCCGGCAGCGGCACGCTCCCGCACCTGCTGGAGGCGATGCTGATGCGCGAAGCCGGCACGCCTTGGCAGCACATCGTCTATTCCGGCGGGCCGCCGGCCGTGGTGGCGCTGCTCGGCGGACAGATCGCCGCGCTGGTCTTGCCCGAAGGGCTGTTCAGCCAGCACCGGGCCGAAGGGCGGCTGCGGGTGCTGGCAACCTCAGGCGCCCAGCGCACGACCCTGATGCCCGACGTGCCTACGCTGGTCGAGCAGGGCTACGCTGACCTGGTGTTGCGCGAGTGGTTCGGCTTCTTCATGTCGGGCCGGGTCACGCCGCAGCAGATCGAAGAGCGTTCGAAGATGTTGCGGCTTGCTCTGGTGCAACCTGCATTGACGGCTGCCTTCAGCAACGCCGGCATGGTTGCCACGTCCAGCACGCCCGAGGCGCTGGTGGCCCGTATTGCCACCGAGCGGCGGGCTTGGGCCCCGGTCCTGCAAGCGCTGGGTGTGCAGATCGAGTGAGGGGCTGCCCGCCCCATAGCAACCACTCCCCCAACCCCCAAATCCTGAGGCACCGCCATGAAGCTTGAACACACCCGCACCCAGTCCAGCACCTGCAGCCGGGGGCTTTCACTGGCCATTGCACTCGCCGTTGACTGTTCGGCCGGCGCCGCCTTGGCCGCCCCAACGCTGGACGTCTACGCCGCGTCGGCCGGCGGTCAGTCGGCCTTCGGCTCGCTGGGCGGCCCGTTTTCCTGCTCCACCTTCGTAGTTGACCCGCGCACCGACCGCTACAACCCTGGTTTCCGGATCGGGCTGCCGAGCGACGGCCCGGGCTGCGGCGTGGTCAACGACGTTCGTTCGCAGGTTGGCAACAGCACACCTGTGGCGACGTTGGCCACCGTCACGGCAACATTTGGCCAGCCCACCGATGCGCGCGCATTCACCGGCTCCGCAGCGGCGCGAGCTGCCTACGGCAACATCGGGGTGCGCTCGGTCGGCAGCTACAGCGGCACCACCGATTCTTCGGTCGTCACAGGCAGTACCGCCGGGGCGCTGCAAACCGAGGCTTTCACGTTCAGCGGCGCAAGCGGCAGTGGCACCTTCAGGCCCACCTTCACGCTCGACGGCGCGCTGTTCACCCAGGGCCGCACCGACAACCAGATCGTCTTTTCATACAGCATCGGCAAGGGACCGATGTTCACGACCTTCCGCCTGCAAGATTCGCGCGGGGACTTCTCGATCTACGCACCAGGGGGCTATGTGGCCTCGTATCCCGGTATCACTGTCAGCGGTAACAATACCGTGGGCCGGCTGGCCAGCGGCAGCGCCAACTTCCAGATCGACGTGCCCATTATCTTCGGCGCCACAGTGGATCTGAACTTTGCCCTGTGGGCCGGCACACTGCCTGCCAGCAGCGTGGGACAGGCATTCGCCAGCAACGGCAGCGCCAGCTTCTACAGCAGCGTGCGCATGACAGGCATTCAGGTGCTGGACAGCGGCGGCAACGCAGTGCCAGGGTTCAGCGTGGCCTCGGGCAGTGGCACGCTCTACAGTGCAGCCGGTGCGGTGCCCGAGCCCGGCACCTGGGCGTTGCTGCTGTGTGGGCTGGGCGCGTTGGCGCTGCGATCGCGCCACGCGTGCGCGGCGCAACCAGCCCGGCAATCGCGGTCGGCTGGCGCAGGTGTAGCTGTCGATCGAGACTGCAGTCCTCGAATGACCGCTTAGCGCGGACGCCGCTGTTCACTTTGAACTGCTCGATGTCGCAGATCAGCCTTCAGCTGAAAGCCGGCCTGGGCAGCCTGCGTGTCAGCGGCATCTTTCGCACCTGTGACAACGCCAGCTTCGCCCGCGCCATGGCCACGTTGCACGGTTTGGCGGTGCTGGAGCGGCCGAAGGGGCTGGCGCTGAAGTAGGAAAAGGGGCCGGCGGCCTACGGAGATGTTGCTGATTCCATAGGTGCGTGCGTCGCCATGAGTTCGTCAATCCATTCCATGAATACGCGAAGCTTGGCGCTGACATGTCGTGTCGGCGGGTAGGCAGGGTACATCGGCATGGGGTCGGGTCGCCAACTGTCGAATAACGGTATGAGCTCAGCGCGTGCAGCATGGGGCGCGGCCATGTAACGCGCCAGCCAAAGCACGCCCATGCCGGCGAGCCCTGCCGGGAGATAGGCGTTGCCGTCGTCGACCGCAATGACGTAGCGGCCACGGACCTCGACCGACTCCTCGGTCGAGCCTTGGCCGCGCCGCATCGGCATCGCCGCCACCCGGCCACTGCTGGAGCGTAGAAAGCCGACGATGCGGTGGTGCGTGGCTCCGTCCAGCCCGCTGGGATGCTGGCGCCGGCGGCGGAGCCCGGCGATGGCAGTGCTCAACCGCGTATGGGCCGCGTGGCGCCATGCCGCCTGGGGGCTGGCGGCCGTGGCGCCACGGGTGTGGCGGACGTAGGCAGCGGCCCGCACACAGGCCACTCGCTCCCCGCCCGGCAGTGCCTCACTTCTTCTTTTCCAACACATCCAGGCGCTTCTTGAGCGCCGCAATATCGGCCGAGCCGATGCTGTCTCTCTTCAGGGCCTCGACTTCTCGCGTCAAGGCGGCAATCTGCCCCTCGGTGACCTTGCGCTTCACTTCCTCGGACTGAAGCTTGGTCTGGGTGGCCAACAATCCGTTCATCCAGTCCTTTCTGGCCGCAAGAAGCCCGTTCTCGGCGGTCTTTCCGTTCTCTTCCTTGACCGTCTTGATCAGCGCCGACCACTCCTTCCAGTTCTCGTCCAGCATTTGCTTGACCAGCTTCTTCGTCTCACTCATGAACTGAGTGAGGTCCTCTTTTCCTTGCGCCATTCGTGCCTCGCATGCTTGTAGAGACCTTGGTTGGTCATTTCGGCAATCGGTTGCCGGGCCTGGCTCCGCCCCTGCGTTGGACGGTTGCTGAACGATTGTCGGCGGGTCAATCGTCTGTTGCTGTGCAGTCGATAGCCGCCGGCTCCGCCGCGACGATTCTATGCGCCACCGCCTGGGATTGCTGATCGGCGCCACGCGAGCGCGGCACTAGGCACCAGCACTCCACTCGGCGCAGCGCGTCCTCGCTAACCACGCGGGCCATGCCCAGCGCTTGCGCGGCCACCGCGCCGCCGCGCAGCGCGGTGATGAGCGCATAGCGCCGGTGCCCGGCCAGCAGAACCAGCTTCAGCATGCCCAGCACGTCGCGCTTGTCCGGTGCGTTGCCACTGCGCTAGGCCAGCGGGTACTGCGACACCCAGCGCACGAACACGCTGGTGGTGGCCAGGAACTCGGCGAAGAACATCAGTTGGCCGTGCGGCGTGTCTGCCGCGCACTCATCCCAGCGCACGTGCATGTGCCCGCCCAGCGTGTCCACCACGTGCGGCTGGCCAGACCCTTGGCCTTCACCTCGGCGCGCTGCCAGCGCCCTGCGTTTTGCTTCACCAATCGGGAGAGTGTGCCGCAGTTGGCCAACCGCTCCATCAGCGGCGGGGAACTGCCGGAATTAGGTTCATAGGGCTGCAGGACGAACGGCGAGAAAGCTGCCGATCGCAGGCTTCAGCGGTTGGCCGCGAGGCGCAGTCCCGTCGGCACTTCTGGACGGCAGCTTCGGGCACGAAGCCGTCCCACAGACGTCATGTATGAACGGCTGCACCCGCTGCGTACCTTCTGCCGAAGTGCCATCCAGAGGTCGAAAATTTCTGCTGAATGACACCGGTTCAAGGCCCCTCAGATCCAAAAATCGTAGGGGAACAAGCAGGGGGACGACGAAAAACCACACAGCGGAGAGCCAGCGTTGGCGCGGCCTGCATTGAATTGTTCAATCTCCATCAGCCTCCGAAAATTTCAAAGGCCTGACGTCGAAAGACGCCAGGCCTTTTGTCTTTCTTGGCCGGCGAAATTTGGCCTGAGGATTCGTCGAGCCACTGGACTGAAGGTCTAATCAGGGCCGCGTCACATCCAGCCCGCGCCGTTCGGGGTTCAGCTTCTGGATATGAATGTCGCACAGGATGCCGGCGCCGGGCTGGGCCTGCCAGCGCACGCTGCCACCGAGCTGCTTGACCCGCTTGCGTATGCCACCCAGGCCAAGCCCATGGGTCCACAGCTCGGGTGCCTGGCCAAGGCCGTTGTCTTGCACGCGCAAGGCCAGCTGACCCTGCTCCAGGTTCAGCTCTATGCGCACTACCGAGGCCTGGGCATGGGCGATGGCATTGCTGACCAGCTCGCGCAGGATGCGCGTCAGCGCCGACCATTGCACCACCGTCAGCTCGAGGTCCTGATCCCAGCCGGCCAACCACTGCAGTTCGCAGTCCACCGCCGCCAGGCGCTGGGCCATGTCGGATTTCCACTCCGCGCAGGCGAATGACAGGCTGTGGTTGCTGGCCGCGAGGCCGCGGGTCAGTGTCTTCAGGTCCTTTAACGTGTGACGGATGTATTCCTCCATCTCCGGCGTGGAGGCCTTGTACATCAGCGTCAGCAGGCGTGCGCCGATGTCGTCGTGCAGGTCCTGTGCCAGACGCAGCCGTTCCTCGCTGCGGCCCTGCTCGACGGCCTTGTCGAACAGCACGGCGCGGCGGATCTGCTCGATGATCAGATCGGCCAGGCGGGCGTCTTCCAGCGTGAACAGGCGCCGGCCGGACTGCGAGCCGTGCAGTATCAGGGAGGTGCGACTGCCGGCACTAGGCGGCTCCCCGCGGTGCAGGCTGGGCAGGGGCACGATCATACCGGTGCCGTCGCGCACGATCAGGCTGCGGCGCAGCTCCCGCTCCAGCGTCTCGACCTTCAGCGGGGCGAACATGCTGCCCAGCAGCGTGGTCACTGCGGCCTGGGCCTGTTGCGGTTGCGTGTCCACCAGACGGATGGTGCGGTAAAGCTCATCGAACAGCTGCGCCGCGCGCAGCGGGCGGCGCTCGAACACGCGGTGTATCAGCCACCAGCGGGCGACCACGCCCAGCGCAATCGCCGCCAGCACGCACAGGGTCAGCACCGGCAGCGGCATGCGGATGCGCATCGCCGACCCCAGCAGCGCCACGGCCAGACTGCCCAGCGCCAGCGCCGACCAGAGAATGACTTCGCGTGCCACTCGTTGTGAGCGGGCCATGAAGGGCAGGGCCATGAACAGCACCGTCATCCCCGCGGACCAGATCTGCGGCGCGACCTCGCGCAGCGCGTGGGCCTCCTGGGGCCAGCCGTCGGTGCTGATGACGGCCCAGGTGATCAGGGGCCAGATCAGCACGGCGGGCAGTGTGAAACGGGTGAACAGCGTCGTCCAGGGATGTGGCTGCAGGCGCTGTGAACCGTACTGCACCAGCAAGGCGGCCGTGCCCGCCAATTGCACGCCGGCCTGCGTCCAGTACCAGGCGTGCGGCAGCACATCGATGCTGAGCAATAGAGCCAGCAGACCCAGGGTCAGCCAGCACAGGGTATTGATGCGACGCGCCAGGTATCGGGCCGTCATGTGCAGGCAACTGGCCTGCACGATCGATCCGACCATCGCCAGTTCGGCTGTGCTGCGCAGGTTCAGCTCCAGGCCCAGAAACGCCAGGGGCATCGGGATGCCCAGGCCGGCGTCGAGCGCATCCAGGGCCACCAGCGCCGCCTGACAGGCGGTCAGCAATGCAAGGGCGCGCCGGGCCTGTGGCACCGGCACCAGCAACCAGGCCAGCGCCGCCACCGCCAGCGCACTGGCCACCAGTGCGCGCAACCAGAAACCGACGGGCAGGCTAGACGGTCCGGGCGGTGAGGTCGACACCGCAAGTACCGTGCCGTCGCTGAGCTGCAGGCTCAGTGCTCCGGCCTCGGCCATGCGACGGAGTTGCTGCTGCTGCGCCAGAAAGAGGCTGCGCTGCGCGTCCTCGGGCAACCAGCGGGCCGAGTGCTCGGCGAGCAGGCCGGAGGGGGGCAGCAATTGTTCGTGCTCGCCGCGAATGGCGAGAATCACCTTGCCCAGATGGGCCTGCAGCTCGGGCAGAGGACTGGCCTTCAGCAGCAGCTCATGTTGGGCACTGCTGGCCAGTTGCAGCGGCAGTCGAGGTAGCTTGCCCAACCACTGCGCCGCGCTGAACCACAGGAGGCTCGTCAGCAGCAAAAGAATCAGCAGAGGCACCAGCGGTGGACGCGGCCATCCGGGCAGCGCCGGGCCGGGAGGTTCGACCTTTACCGGCGAAGGCCCCAGATTGAGGCTGGACTCGGTGAAGTCGAGGCTGCTCTGGCCGAATTGATTGGGAGGAGCGCCGCGCATGGCTCAAAGAGTGACTCGGGCGAGTGTTCAGCCGGGCGGCAGGCCACTCGCCCGGCGAGGCTTCAGACCAGGCCCTGCTTGCTGGCCAGCACGGCCGCTTCGGCGCGACTGGACACATTCAGCTTCTTGTAGATCGACTTGATGTGGTCGTTTACGGTGAACCACTTGATGCCCATCAGGTTGGCGATTTCCTTGATGGTGAAACCCTTGCTCAGATAGGTCAGCACCTCGCTCTCGCGGGGCGTGAGGCGCTCCCACTCGGGCGCCGGCTCCATCCACACCGAGCGCGAATTCGGGCCGGAGGACGAGGCTGCGCTGCCACCCAGCGGCGCAAAACCGGAATCCAGCGGCGCCATGCCCGAGTTCGGGCTGCTGGCGGGGCGGAAATGTGAGAGCAGGCGCCGCGCGATCGCAGGAGACAGCGGCGGCTGGCCGCGCACGATCTTCTGCAACTCCTCGACCAGCACCTCGAAGCGGTCTTCCTTCAGCAGATAGCCATCGGCACCGCACTGCAGGGCCGGGAACAGGTGATCGTCGTCGGAATATAGCGTGGTGACAATCTTCACAGCCGGATAGCCGCTGACCTCGGTCAGCAGTTCCAGGCCGCTGCCGTCGGGCAGCTCCAGATCGACCAGGATGAGCTTGAACACATGCTGGCTGTCCTGCTCGGCCTCGAGCTTGGCCTTCTCGAGCTGGCGCCGAGCGCCCAGCAGATCACCGACTTCGGTGATCTCCATCGGGTCGCTGAAGCTTTCCTTGACGACACGGTTCAGGAAACTTCTTGCAACCGGGTTGTCTTCGACGATCAGAACTTTGACAGCCATTGAATGTGCGCCTCCTGCGCAGCCGCATGTTAGCTCAGGCCGGAGGCAATCCCATGCCTCGCCCCCTAATTCGGCGCCGGGAGTTGCACGACGCTCAAGCGTTGACCAGCACCAGCTTGCCCACCACCTGGCGGCTGCCCATGCGGGCGAAGGCCTCGGGCAGCTGCGACATCGACAGCACCTGGTCCAGCACGGGCTTGACCTTGCCCTCGGCATACCACTGCGCCAGCTGTTGCATTGCTGCTGCATTGCGGCGCGGTTCGCGCCTGGCGAATTCGCCCCAGAACACGCCGACAACGGAAGCGCCCTTCAGCAAGGCCAGATTCAAGGGCAGGGCAGGGATGGAGCCCTGGGCGAAGCCCACCACCAGATAGCGGCCGCGCCAGGCGATCGAGCGAAACACCGGTTCGGCCAGATCACCGCCGACCGGGTCATAGACCACATCCGGGCCCTTGCCGCCGGTCATTGCCTTCAGCTCGTCCCGGACATTGGCCTTGGTGTAGTTGATGGTCGCATCGGCGCCGATCTCGACGCAGCGGGCGCACTTTTCGTCGCTGGAGGCTGCGGCAATGACACGCGCGCCGGCCGCCTTGGCAATCTGTATCGCCGCCGTGCCCACACCGCCGGCCGCGCCCAGCACCAGCACCGTCTCCCCCGGCTGCAGGGCGGCGCGGTCGATCAGCGCGTGGTGGCTGGTGGCATAGGTGCAGACAAAAGCCGAGGCGTCCTCGAACGAGAACCCCGCCGGCAAGGGCATGGCGACCATCGCGCTGACGTTGGCATGGGTGCCGAAGCCGCCGGTGCCCGAGAACGCCGCCACCGTGTCGCCGACCTTGAAGCCCTTGACGCCTTCGCCCAGCGCCTCGACCACGCCAGCGAACTCGGTGCCGGGCACGAAGGGCAGCGGCGGCTTCATCTGGTACTTGTTCTGCACGATCAGCAGATCAGGGAAGTTCAGGCTGGCCGCCTTGATGGCCACGCGCAACTCGCCCGGGCCGGGCGGCAGGTCGGGCAGGTCCTTCCAGGTCAGCGCCTCGACGCCGATGGGGTTTTCGCAGAGCCAGGCTTTCATCGGGTGTCTCCAAAGTGATCCCGGATCATAGGCAGCACTTAAAGTTGTGCGCGTCACGTTGGCGACGCGGGCCGGGTGCCTACAATGGCCGCATGCGCATTCTGATTGCCAATGATGATGGGTACCTTGCCCCTGGCCTGCTGGCCCTGGTCAAGGCTTGCGAGGGTTTGGGGGAGATCGAGGTGATCGCGCCCGAGCAGAATGCCAGCGGCACGTCCAATGCGCTGACCCTGAACCGGCCGCTCAACGTCTACACCGCCAACAACGGCTTTCGCTATGTCAACGGCACACCGTCGGACTGCGTCCATGTGGCACTGACCGGTTTGCTGGAGCAACGGCCCGATCTGGTGATCTCCGGCATCAACAACGGCGCCAATATGGGCGACGACACGTTGTACTCGGGCACTGTGGCGGCCGCCACCGAGGGTTACCTGTTTGGCATTCCGTCGATCGCCTTCTCGCAGAGCGAGAAGGGCTGGACCCATCTGGAGGCCGCCGCGCAGACGGCGCGCGCCATCATCGACCAGGTGCTGGCCAGTGGCGCCCAGGCGCCGTACCTGCTGAACGTCAACATCCCGAACCGCCCCGATGCCCCGAACCTGCCCCGCGTCGTCACCCGTTTGGGGCGGCGCCATGCCAGCGAACCGGTGATACGCCAGACCAATCCGCGCGGCGAGGCGATCTACTGGATAGGCCCGGCCGGCGATGCCCGCGAAGCGGGCGAGGGCACGGACTTCCATGCGACGGCGCAGGGCCGGGTCTCGATCACGCCGCTGCAGGTCGATCTGACCGAGCATGCGGGCCTGAGTGCCTGGCGCCAGCGCCTTGGTGGTGCCTGACCATGAGCGAAGGGCGCGCCAAACGCTTTCCACTGCCCTTGAACAAGGTTTCCCGGCCGGCGGCGGGTCCGGTCCGCTCGGTGTTGCGCCCGCAGCTGCATCTGCAGCAGGCCGCCGACCATGCTGCGCGCCAGACGGCGCCCACCGGCCTGGGGCTGGACTCAGCCGGCGTGCGCCTGCGCATGGTGCAGCGCCTGCAGCAGGACGGCCTGCGCGACGAGCGCGTGCTGCAGGCCTTGAGCACCGTGCCCCGCCATCTGTTCGTTGACACGGCTCTGGCCACACAGGCCTATGAAGACACCAGCCTGCCTATCGGCCATGGCCAGACCATTTCCAAACCCTCGGTCGTCGGGCGCATGATCGCCCTGCTGTTAGGCGCTGGCCACGCTCAGACCAGCGGCCAGCTTGGCAAGGTGCTGGAGATAGGCACCGGCTGCGGCTACCAAGCGGCGGTGCTGGCCCAGCTGGCGCGCGAGGTGGTGTCGATAGAGCGGCTGCGGCCGCTGCACGACAAGGCACGCGAGAATCTTGCGGCGACGCGTGCACACAAGATTCGTCTGATCTATGGTGATGGTCGTCTTGGGCACAGGCCCGGCGCGCTCTACGACAGCATCATCGCCGCCGCTGGCGGTGACGACCTGCCGGCCGAGTGGCTGGCACAGCTGGCGCCCGGCGGGCGACTGATCGCACCCATGTCACAGGCCACCGGCCAGGGTCAGGTCTTGGTGGTGGTCGATCATGTGCTGGAGCGCGGCGTTACAAGATTTGTACGCAACGCCTATGAAGCCGTGCACTTCGTCCCCCTAAAATCAGGGGTCATGTAGACGGCTCATGGTGCTAGATCCAGCCCAGAATCGACATTCAGTATCGGCCCTAATCGGGGCGCAACGACAGGCTATGACCCAATCCGTGAACTCCGCTGTGAAATCACCCTCGCTGGCAGCCCTGCTTTCTGGTCTGGCGGCTGCAGCCCTGTTGTCGGCCTGCGGCTCGACGCTGAACCGCGCGCCGGTCGAGCAGCGACCCACTGGCCCGCAGGTGACCAGGCCGGCACCAAGCACCGCTCCGAACGCCACCCCGGCCGCGACACCCGATGCCGGCAAGGTGCTGCCCGGAGCCGAGAACGCTGGCAAGCCGGGCTACTACACGATCAAGCCTGGTGATACCTTGATCCGCATCGGCCTGGACAATGGCCAGAACTGGCGTGACCTGGTCAAGTGGAATGGTCTGGACAACCCGAATCTGATCGAGGTTGGCCAGGTGCTTCGCGTGCTGCCGCCCAATGTTGACGCCGCCGCCGCCAGCACCCGAGGGGTGAACAGCGCCAAGGTAGAGACCCGGCCCCTTGACGCCAAGTCCGGCGCCGTGGCCGCCTCCGGCTCGGTCGCGACTGTCGGCACAGCCGCGTCGGCGGTGGCCGTCACAGCGCCTGCCTCACCCAAGGATGGCGACGAAGATGTCAACTGGGCCTGGCCGGCTTCCGGCACCCTGTTGGCCGGTTTCGACGAAGCCCGCAACAAGGGCTTGGCCATTGGCGGCAAGCCCGGGGATCCGGTCCTGGCCGCGGCCGACGGCCGTGTGGTCTATGCCGGTTCCGGCTTGCGCGGTTACGGCAATCTGGTCATCATCAAACACAACACAACCTACCTGACGGCCTATGCCCACAACCAGACGTTGCTGGTCAAGGAAGACCAGGCCGTGAGGCGCGGGCAGAAGATCGCCGAGATGGGATCCAGCGACGCCGATCAAGTCAAGCTGCATTTCGAAGTGCGCAAACAGGGCAAGCCGATAGATCCGGCCAAGCTGCTGCCGGCGCGATAGTCAAGAGCCCTGGGTCCCAAGAAGTGGAGCGCGACGATGAGTGGCTCAAAGCGTGCTGCACCCAAGATCGGTTTGCCTCAGGGGCCGCGAGGGCCTGACCTTGACGGCATGGCCGAGGGCGCGCCCAAGGCCGATCTCGACGATCTCACGCCACCGGCGCTGCTGCAGCTGGACGCCGCCGACAACGTCACCGGCAATGCGCTGCAGAGCTACCTGCGCGATATTCGCCGCACGCCGCTGCTGTCCCCCCAGGAAGAGTACGACACTGCGCTGCGCGCCCGCGCCGGCGACTTCGAGGCGCGGCAGGCGATGATTGAACACAATCTGCGCCTGGTCGTCAGCATTGCCAAGAACTACCTCGGCCGCGGCTTGCCGATGAGCGATCTGATCGAGGAGGGCAATCTCGGCCTGATGCACGCCATAGGCAAGTTCGAGCCCGAGCGCGGCTTCCGCTTCTCGACCTATGCCAGCTGGTGGATACGCCAGAGCGTTGAACGCGCGCTGATGCACCAGGCCCGCCTGGTGCGTCTGCCGGTGCATGTGGTGCGCGAGCTCAACCACGTGCTGAAGGCGCGCCGCATGCTGGAGGCCGCCCATGGCCACCCGGGTTCAAGCAGCCTGGACGGTACCGATCCGGCGCCCGGTCTGCACGCACCCGATGGCGGCGAAGGCACGGTGCGTGCCGAAGACATTGCCAAGGTGCTTGGCCGCCCGGTGGCCGAGGTGGCCGAGTTGCTGACCTATGCCGAGTATCCGACCTCACTCGATGCGCCGCTGGACCGCAATGGTGGCGATGGCGGCGAGTCGATGCTGGATCTGGTGGCCGACGAGCATGCGCTGGACCCGCTGGGCCTGACCCTGAGCCACGAGCTGGACCTGCTGCTCAAGCACGGCATGGAGGGTCTCAACGACCGTGAGCGCGAGGTGCTGTCGGGCCGCTACGGCCTGGCCGACCGCGAGCCCGAGACCCTGGAGCTGCTGGCCCTGCGCCTGGGCCTGACCCGCGAACGAATCCGTCAAATCCAGCAGGAGGCGCTGGTCAAGCTCAAGCGCAATATGGTGCGTCATGGCGTCGACAGGGACGCTATCTTCTGACGCTGTCGCCCGTCGGATGCCCGGCTCAAGGCAGGCTCAGCACCTGTTTCGAGAACTCCAGCGTCGCGCGGAACAGAAATGTGGCGTTGGCGCTCTTCTTGAAACCATGCCCTTCGTCCTCGGCGGCCAGAAACCACACCGGCGTGCCATTGCGGCGTACGGCCTGCACCATCTGCACCGCCTCGGTGTAGGGCACGCGCGGGTCATTCATGCCATGAACAATCATCAGCGGCTTGCGGATGCGATCGGCGCGTGTCAACGGTGAGATGCTGTGCTGGAACTGGCGCATCTCCGGGATGCGTTCGTCGCCATACTCCAGGCGCCGATTGTCCCGTCGGTAGCTCTCGGTGTGCTCCAGGAAGCTGACGAGATTGGACATGCCCACGCGCGCGATGCTGCCGGCGATGCGCTCCGAGTAGAGCGTGGCCACGGCCAGGGCCATATAGCCGCCATAGCTGCCACCCTGGACCAGCACCCGGCTGGCATCGAGCTCCGGCTGCAGGGCGATCCAGTCCAGCAGCGCGCCCACATCCTTGACCGCGTCCTCTCGTTTGCGGCCATTGTCCAGGTCCTGAAAGGTCCTGCCGTAGCCGGACGAGCCTCGCACATTGGGATAGATCAGGGCCACCCCCATTTGCGCCGGATAGGCATTCATGCGGCCGAGAAATCCCGGTCGCGCCTGGGCTGCGGGCCCCCCATGCAAATTGATGATCACCGGTCGCTTGCCCGGAAAATGGGGGCCCGCGGGATAGTAGAAGCCGCTGATTTCCCGCCCGTCAAAGCTGGTCCACCGGATCTGGCTTGGCTCAGCCGGGCCAATGCTGCTGATGCGCGAGCGGCGCCCCGTCCAGGCGACGAAATTACGCTCGGCGTGGTTATAGACAATCACCTCACCGGGGCTGCGCGCCGAGCTGTGGCTGAAGGCCAGCAATGAGCGCTGCGGATGCCATTGGGGGTTGCTCATGATGCCTGCCGGCAGGTCCAGCTTCAGCGTCGGCAGGAAGCTGCTGCGCTGCGGGTCGAACAGGCGAAGCCGAGAGATGCCACCCTGATTGATCAATGTCGCCACCGGCTGTTCAGGGTGCCGTGGGCTCGCGACAGCCTCCACGTCGTAGGGCTGACCCAGCTCGAAGCGGCGCTTCTCACCGCTGACGAGGTTGAGTACCTGCAGTTGCTGGAACTCTGAGCCCGGCGCACTGGACCATAGCTGGTTGTCGAACGCCTCCGGCCGCTCCGGCTCGGAGCCATCATCGGCTGCGGCTGTCAGGCGGGACAGCCGGCCAGTGCCCACATCCACCCGCCAGTTGCCGCTGGACGAAGCGCCCTCGGAGTGGACGAACAGCAGAGACTTGCCGTCGGGGCTGAAGTGCAGCCCCGACAGCCGCTCCTTCTCGATTTTCAGCAGCAGCCGCTGGGACTGCGAGTCCAGCGGATTGAGCAGGCGCAGCTCCACATTCGCATGGCGCGCACCGCCCTCGGCTTCCGTGTTGCTGGCGTCCAGACTCAGCGAGGTGTAGGCCAGCCACCGGCCGTCGGGCGACAGCCGGTAGTCGCCCACCTTGCGGCCACGCTCGCTGAGCGCCTCGATGCGGCGGCTGTCAGGGTCGAGGCGAAACAGCTGGTAGGCCTCGTCACCCCCTTGGTCGCGAGTGAAGACGATGAAGTTGCCGCGCTGCGGTTCGTAGCTGGCCGAGGCTACGGGGTCGGCGCCGTCGGTCAGCGGCTCCATGCGGCCCATGGGCTGGCTCAATCGATGCAACTGACGGGCATCGCCATGAGGCGCCAGCACCAGCATCTCCAGCCTCGCCGGGTGCCAGGCGACAAAGCTGTGGGGCGTCAGGTCCTGGTACTGCTGCAGCAGAGGCTCGGGCCGGGCCGACAGCGCCGGCAAGCCCTCGGCGCGCATACCTGTGGGCACAGCCAAGGCCTGTGACTGGGCCGGTCCGTGCAGGAGCAAACCACAGAGCCCCAGGATGGCAAGACGTTTCAGCATGGATCGGATCGTTCGTTTCGGCAATCGCGTGGACCGGCATTATGAAGACCCGCCGACCCAAGGACCACCTGCAAGCCAGGGGGCAGCGATAATTGCGTCCATGACGACAGATCAAGAATGGCTCAACGTAGAGTCGCTGGACCTCGAAGCCCAAGGGGTTGCACACAGCAGCGAGGGCAAGGTGGTGTTCATCGAAGGGGCGCTGCCGGGCGAGCAAGTCCAGGTCAATGCCGGACGGCGCAAGAAGAATTGGGAGCAGGCCACGATGACGGCGATGCGGCGCGAAAGCTCGCAGCGCGTCGAGCCCGGCTGCCCTCACTTCGGCCTGCATGCCGGCGCCTGCGGTGGCTGCAAGATGCAGCATCTGCATGTGGCGGCCCAGGTGGCCGTCAAGCAGCGGGTGCTGGAAGACAATCTATGGCACCTCGGCAAGGTCAAGGCCGAGACGCTGCTGCGCCCGATCGAGGGCCCGGCCTGGGGCTACCGCTACCGCGCGCGCATGTCGGTGCGCCATGTCCACAAAAAGGGCACGGTGCTGGTCGGCTTCCATGAGCGCAAGAGCCGCTATGTGGCCGATATGCAGAGCTGCGCGGTGCTGCCCAAGAAGGTCAGCGACATGCTGATGCCCATGCGCGAGCTGGTGCAGAGCATGGATCAGATCGAACGCCTGCCGCAGATCGAGCTGGCCATGGGCGACCAGGTCATCGCCCTGGTGCTGCGCCACCTCGAGCCCTTGACCGACGCCGACCTGGCCCGCCTGCGCGCCTTTGCCGCCGAGCACGGCGTGCAGTGGTGGTTGCAGCCCAAGGGCCCTGACACCGTCCATCTACTGGACGAAGGCGGCCCCGAACTGGCCTATTCGCTGCCCGAGTTCGGTGTCGTGATGCCTTTCAAGCCGACCGACTTCACCCAGGTCAACCATTCGATCAATCAGGTGCTGGTCGGCCGCGCGCTGCGCCTGCTCGATGCGCAAAAGGACGAACGCGTGATCGACTGGTTCTGCGGCCTGGGCAACTTCACCTTGCCGATTGCCACTCAGGCGCGCGAGGTGCTGGGCATCGAGGGCAGCGAAGCCCTGGTGCAGCGCTCGCGCGAGAACGCCCTGCGCAACGGCCTCAGCGAGCGCACGAGCTTCGTCGCCCGCAATCTGTTCGAGATGACGCCCGAGTTGCTGGCCGCCGATGGCGTGGCCGATAAATGGCTGATCGACCCGCCGCGCGAGGGCGCTTTTGCCCTGGTCAAGGCGCTGGCCGACATCCATCTGAATCCGGAGCTGGCGCCGGGCTGGCAGCCGCCGAAACGCATCGTCTATGTCAGCTGCGGGCCGTCGACTCTGGCGCGCGATGCGGGCCTGCTGGTACACCAGGCCGGCTACCGCTGCGTGTCGGCCGGGGCGGTGAATATGTTCCCGCATACTGCGCATGTGGAGAGCATGGCGGTCTTTGAGCGGATCTAATTGCTTGCGTGCCGGACCTTGCCGTACTCGGCGAGCTCGGGCACCAACTGACTAAAAAAGAAAAGGGGCCCGAGGGCCCCTTTCGCTTGGGAAGGGCTGCGAGATCAGTCGCGGTCACCACCAAAGATGCCCAGCAGGGCCAGCAGGCTCTGGAACACGTTGTAGACGTCCAGGTACAGGGCCAAGGTGGCGCTGATGTAGTTGGTTTCGCCGCCGTCGATGATGCGCTTGATGTCGTAGAGCATGAAGGCCGAGAACACGGCGATCGACAGCACCAGCATCGTCAGCATCAATGCCGAGGACTGTACGAAGATGTTGACCAGGCCGACCACCAGCAGAATCACGGCGCCGACCATCAGGAACTTGCCCATGCCGGACAAGTCGCGCTTGATGACCGATGACAGCGAGGCCATCGCGAAGAACACGCCTGCCGTGCCGCCAAAGGCCGTCATGATCAGCGAGGAGCCGTTCTTGTAGCCCAGGATCACGGCCAGCATGCGCGACAGCATCAGGCCCATGAAGAAGGTGAAGCCCAGCAGCACATAGACGCCGGTGCTCGACTCCTTGGTCTTCTCGATCGCGTACATGAAGCCGAAGGCGCCGGCCAGGAACAGGATGGCGCTCATGCCATTGCCCATGGTGGACAGGATGCCGGTGCTCACGCCGACCCAGGCACCCAGCACGGTGGGTACCAGGGACAAGGCCAACAGCCAGTAAGTGTTTCGCAGCACGCGCTGGCGCTGGGTCGTGACGGACCCGGCCGATGCGTCGCCACCCAAGACGGTGTGCAGGCTTTCATTCATGAATAAAACCTCCTATGTGAGAGAGCGGGCCGTGTCACGGCCCCGGCGGCATTCTATGGCGAAGCCGTTCCCGAGTAGATGCGGGCTTCTCGGTACTTTCCAAGGGGTAGAGCCCACAAGATGACGCATCGAAGCTGTAACAGCTTTGCGTTCCCGTGGCTGAAACAGCGCCGCACCTTGTCGTAGAGTGCACTTTTCTCTTCGAGTTCAACCGCCATGAATCACAAACCCGTTCTGACCCTTGCCGATGTGCGCAGCATCGCCGCCGCAGCCGAAGCCGAGGCGGTGGCCAATCAGTGGGCCGTCAGCATTGCTGTTGTCGATGACGGCGGCCATCTGCTGTGGCTGCAGCGCCTGGACGGCGCCGCGCCGATCTCCGCCCAGATCGCCCCGGCCAAGGCCAACACGGCAGCGCTTGGTCGCCGCGAAAGCAAGATCTACGAGGACATGGTCAACCAGGGCCGCGTCTCCTTCCTGAGCGCGCCCGGCCTGCAGGGCCTGCTGGAGGGCGGCGTGCCGATCATGGTCGAGGGCCAGTGCGTCGGTGCGGTGGGTGTCAGCGGCGTCAAATCCACCGAGGATGTGCAGATTGCCCGTGCCGGCATTGCCGCGTTGCAAGGCTGATTCTGCTCGCAAAAGGCCTGTCATGACCCGGTCATCAAGGTCTGCTGAGCGCGTGAGTTGAGTCCGGGCTAACCCTGATCGGTTAGAATCCAAAGGTTTACCCGCCAACACCCACGCACTCAGCGAAACTCCCGTCGTTTCCTCACCGGACTCAGGCTCATACGGACTCAAAGTCGGAGCAGAGCTGGGCGCGCACAACCCGGAGTTTCCCGTGCTGCCAGTCCTGCCCCCCGCACTCCTCGCACTTGCAGACGGCACGGTCTTCAAGGGCACCTCGATCGGCGCCGCCGGTCACACAGTCGGCGAAGTGGTGTTCAACACCGCGCTCACCGGCTACCAGGAAATCCTCACCGACCCCAGCTATTGCCAGCAGATCGTCACCCTGACGTATCCGCATATCGGCAATTACGGCGTCTGCGATGAGGATGTCGAGGCCTCGAAGACCTTTGCCGCCGGCCTGATCATCAAGGATCTGCCGCTTCTCGCCTCCAACTTCCGCATGAGCCGCACGCTCGCGCAGTATCTGCAGGACGAGGGCACGGTTGCCATCGCCGACATCGACACCCGACGCCTGACCCGCCTGTTGCGCACGACCGGCGCCCAGAACGGCTGCATCATGACGCTGGCCACCGGTGAAACGCTGAGCGACGCCCATGTGGCCGATGCCGTCGCCAAGGCCCGCAGCGCGCCGAATATGGTCGGCCAGGACCTGGCCAAGGTGGTGTCCGCCAAAGAGGGCTACGCCTGGAGGCAGACCGAGTGGCAACTGGTCGGCGGCTACGGCGAGCAGACCGAGCCCAAGTTCCACGTCGTCGCCTATGACTTCGGCGTCAAGTACAACATCCTGCGCATGCTCGCATCTCGCGGCTGCAAGATCACCGTCGTGCCTGCGCAGACGCCCGCTTCGGAGGTGTTCAAGCTCAAGCCCGATGGCGTGTTCCTGAGCAACGGCCCCGGCGACCCGGAACCCTGCGACTACGCGATCGCCGCAGCGCGCGAGATCATCGAATCCGGCATCCCGACCTTCGGCATCTGCCTGGGCCACCAGATCATGGCACTGGCCAGCGGCGCCAAGACCTTCAAGATGAAGTTCGGCCACCACGGCGCCAACCATCCCGTGAAGGACCTGGACGACGGCCGCGTCAGCATCACCAGCCAGAACCACGGCTTCGCGGTCGATGCCAGCACCTTGCCCGGGAACATGCGCGCCACCCATGTGAGCCTGTTCGATGGCACCTTGCAGGGCCTGGCCCGTACCGACAAGCCGGCCTTCTGCTTTCAGGGCCACCCGGAGGCCAGCCCCGGCCCGCACGATATTGCCTATCTGTTTGACCGCTTCATCGGTCTGATGACCAAGGTCTGACGGAGACACTCATGCCAAAACGTACCGATCTCAAAAGCATTCTCATCATCGGCGCCGGCCCGATCATCATCGGCCACGCCTCTGAATTCGATTACTCCGGCGCCCAGGCCTGCAAGGCGCTGCGCGAAGAGGGTTACAAGGTCATCCTGGTCAACAGCAATCCGGCGACCATCATGACGGACCCGGAGATGGCCGATGTGACCTATATCGAGCCCATCACCTGGCAGGTGGTCGAGAAGATCATCGCCAAGGAGCGCCCGGACGCCATCCTGCCGACGATGGGTGGCCAGACCGCGCTGAACTGCGCGCTGGACCTGCACAAGCATGGCGTGCTCGACAGGTACAAGGTCGAGATGATCGGTGCCAACGAGCACGCGATCGAGAAGGCCGAGGACCGCCTGAAGTTCAAGGACGCGATGACCAAGATCGGCCTGGACTCGGCCAAGTCGGGCATCGCGCACTCGCTGGAAGAAGCCTGGAGCGTGCAAAAACGCATCCAGGCCGACATTGGCGGTAGCGGCTTTCCGATGGTCATCCGCCCCAGCTACACGCTGGGTGGCACCGGCGGCGGCATCGCCTACAACCCGGAAGAGTTCGAGGAGATCTGCAAGCGCGGTCTGGACCTGTCGCCGACCAAGGAGTTGCTGATCGAGGAGTCGCTGATCGGCTGGAAAGAGTACGAGATGGAGGTCGTGCGCGACCGCGCGGACAACTGCATCATCATCTGCTCGATCGAGAACCTGGACCCGATGGGCATACACACCGGTGACTCGATCACCGTGGCCCCGGCGCAGACCTTGTCCGACAAGGAATACCAGCTGCTGCGCAATGCCTCGATCGCCATCCTGCGCGAAATCGGTGTGGACACCGGCGGCTCCAATGTGCAGTTCTCGATCAACCCGGCCAATGGCCGGATGACGGTGATCGAGATGAATCCGCGCGTATCGCGTTCGTCGGCACTGGCCTCCAAGGCAACGGGCTTCCCGATCGCCAAGGTTGCCGCCAAGCTGGCCGTGGGCTACACGCTTGATGAGCTGCGCAATGACATCACCGGCGGCGCCACGCCGGCCTCGTTCGAGCCCAGCATCGATTACGTCGTCACCAAGATTCCGCGCTTTGCGTTCGAGAAGTTCCCGGCCGCCGATTCGCGCCTGACGACGCAGATGAAGTCGGTTGGCGAGGTGATGGCCATGGGCCGCACCTTCCAGGAATCGTTCCAGAAGGCCCTGCGCGGCCTGGAGACGGGCATCGACGGCCTGAGTGAACGCTCGGCGGACCGTGAAGAGATCGTGCAGGAAATCGGCGAAGCCGGCCCCGAGCGCATCCTCTTCGTCGGCGATGCCTTCCGCATCGGCATGAGCCTCGAAGAGGTGTTCGAGGAGACCAAGATCGACCCCTGGTTCCTGGCCCAGATCGAGGACATCATCAAGACCGAGAAGGTGGTGGCGGCGCGCACCCTGGAGAGCCTGAGCGCCGACGAGCTGCGCTTCCTGAAGAAGAAGGGCTTCTCCGACCGCCGCCTGGCCAAACTGATGGGCACCAACCAGCATGTGCTGCGCCAGAAGCGACATGCGCTGGGCGTGCGCCCGGTTTACAAGCGGGTGGACACCTGTGCGGCCGAGTTTGCCACTCAGACCGCGTACATGTACTCGACTTACGACGAAGAGTGCGAGGCCGAGCCGACCAGCAGCAAGAAGATCATGGTGCTGGGCGGCGGGCCGAACCGCATCGGCCAGGGCATCGAGTTCGACTACTGCTGCGTGCACGCGGCGATGGCGATGCGCGAAGACGGCTACGAGACCATCATGGTCAACTGCAACCCCGAGACCGTCTCGACCGACTACGACACCAGCGACCGCCTGTACTTCGAACCGGTCACGCTCGAGGACGTGCTGGAGATCGTCGCGAAGGAAAAGCCCGTTGGCGTGATTGTCCAGTACGGCGGCCAGACGCCCTTGAAGCTGGCGCTGGACCTGGAAGCCAATGGCGTGCCCATCATCGGCACCTCGCCGGAGAGCATCGACATCGCCGAGGACCGCGAGCGCTTCCAGAAGTTGCTGCACGAACTGGGTCTGAAGCAGCCGCCCAATCGCACCGCCCGTACCGAAGAGCAGGCGCTGATACTGGCCCAGGAGATCGGCTATCCGCTGGTCGTGCGCCCGAGCTATGTGCTGGGCGGTCGTGCGATGGAAATCGTCCACGGCGACAAGGACCTGGAGCGCTATATGCGCGAAGCGGTGCGCGTCTCCGAGAAGTCACCGGTGCTGCTGGACCGCTTCCTCGACGATGCGGTCGAGGTTGATGTGGACTGCATCGGCGACGGCGTCGATGTGATGATTGGCGGCATCATGGAGCACATCGAGCAGGCAGGCGTGCACTCGGGTGACTCGGCCTGTTCGCTGCCTCCCTATGCCCTGTCGGCCGCGCTGCAGGACGAGTTGCGCCGCCAGACCAAATTGATGGCCAAGGCCTTGAAGGTGGTCGGCCTGATGAACGTGCAGTTCGCCATCCAGGGCGAGGGCGAGAACGCCGTCGTCTATGTGCTCGAAGTGAATCCGCGCGCTTCGCGCACTGTGCCCTTCGTCAGCAAGGCGACCGGCCAGCCGCTGGCCAAGATCGCGGCGCGCTGCATGGCCGGGCGCAAGCTGGCCGATCAGCTGAGCCCGAATGGCCGAGCGCCGGCCGAGGTGGTGCCGCCGTACTTCAGCGTCAAGGAAGCGGTGTTCCCGTTCAACAAGTTCCCGGGCGTCGACCCGGTGCTTGGCCCGGAGATGCGCTCCACCGGCGAGGTCATGGGGGCAGGGCGCACCTTCGGCGAGGCGATGCTGAAGAGCCAGCTGGGCGCCGGCTCACGCCTGCCCAGCCAGGGCACGGTGCTGATCACGGTGAAGAACGGCGACAAGGCCCGTGCCGTCGTCGTCGCCCGTGATCTGGTCGCGCTGGGCTATAGCGTGGTGGCGACGAAGGGCACGGCCGCGGCGATTGCCGAGGGCGGCGTGCCGGTGCGCACGGTCAACAAGGTCAAGGACGGCCGGCCGCACATCGTCGATATGGTCAAGGGCGGCGAGATCCAGCTGGTCTTCACCACGGTCGATGAAACCCGCACTGCGATCGCCGACAGCCGCCACATCCGCCAGGCGGCTCTGGCCAACCGCGTGACCTACTACACCACCATGGCCGGCTGCGAAGCCGCCGTGGAGGGTATGAAGCACCAGGACGATCTGGTGGTGCAATCCCTGCAAGAGTTACACGCGGAACTGCACTAAACTTCGGCCCATTCGTTCGTTTTCCGCCGCCGGGGCTTGGCTCAGCCGACCCGGGCGGCGGTTTCATTTTGTGTCAACCAGTTGAGGACAGAGCACTTCGTGGTCCGTCCCCCAATGTCATCAGGTTCTCCCCCATGGCCACGATTCCCATCACCAAAAACGGCGCCGAACTGCTCAAGGAAGAGCTGCACCGGCTGAAGACCGTTGAGCGCCACGAAGTCATCAAGGCCATTGCCGAGGCACGCGCCCAGGGTGACCTGTCCGAGAACGCCGAATACGAGGCCGCCAAGGACAAGCAGGGCTTTATCGAAGGCCGCATCCTGGAAGTGGAAAGCAAGTTGGCGGCGGCCCAGATCATCGACCCGAGCACCCTGGATGCCGGTGGCCGCGTGGTGTTCGGTGCCACCGTTGATCTGGAAGAAGAAGAGTCGGGCTCGGCCGTGACCTATCAGATCGTCGGCGAAGACGAGGCCGATTTGAAGAAGGGCAAGATTTCGATCGGTTCGCCGATTTCTCGCGCAATGATCGGCAAGGAAGTCGGCGATGTGGCCGATGTGCAGGCGCCGGGCGGGGTGAAACGCTACGAAATCATCCAGGTTCGCTACCTCTGATGGCCTTGCTGCCCCGGCTTCGTGCGCTGCTTAGCGCGGCCTGGCTGGGCATCGTGATCTGCGTGGCGGCCTTTGCCGCGCCGGCCGCATTCGCGGTGCTGGAGCGCGCCGATGCGGGACGCTTCGTGGGCCGCCTGTTCGCAATGGAGGCGGCCACCAGCCTGGCGCTGGCCATGTTGCTGATACTGATAGAGCGGCGCCTCACTCGCGATGAACCCAAGGTCATCACGACCGAGTTCCTGCTGGCTGCCGGCGCCCTGTTTAGCACCGTGGCCGGCTACTATGCCGTGCAGCCGCAGATGGAAGCCGCGCGCGCCGGGCAGGGCGCCCTGAGCTTCGGCGCGTTGCATGCGATTTCCGCCGGCTTTCTCGGGCTCAAGGGCGTGCTGCTGCTGGTTCTGGCGTGGCGCAGCAGCGCCGCGCACGCCAGCAGGCAGCCTACTGTTCCTGAACGTTCGACTTCTTGATGCTGCCGATGCGTTTCTTGGCACGCTTGATCTCGCCGCCCTGGGCTACGCGCTGGTTGCCCAGCACCTGCACCTTCTTCACCTGAGGGCGGTTGTTGCCGCTCTTGGAGAATTTGACGATTTTGACCGTGCGCGGCCCCGGCTTGCGGTTTTCGTCTTCGGTGGCCACGGGGTCGGGTATCGGCCGCCACAACACCAGCAGCTTGCCGATGTGTTGGATAGGGGCGGCACCGAGTTGATCGCACAGTTGTGCGAACGCGGCCTCGCGCCCATCGCGGTCATCGGAGAAAACGCGTACCTTGATCAGGCCATGGGCCTTCAGGGCGGCGTCAACTTCCTTGACGACATTGGGGGTGAGTCCATCGGAGCCAATCATCACCACCGGGTCAAGGTGGTGGGCATCAGCGCGTTTTTCCTTGCGCTGGGCAGGGTTCAGTTGAATTGCAGACATACCGCTATTATCGACGCAGCATGAAGATCGACACAAAAAGTAAGAAAGTCAATAAAGCCTGGATCAATGAGCACCTGTCGGATGCCTATGTCCGCATGGCTCAAAAAGACGGTTACCGTGCCCGCGCGGCCTACAAGTTGAAGGAGATTGACGAGACCTTGCAACTGATACGGCCCGGCCAGGTGGTCGTCGATCTGGGCGCCACGCCTGGCGCCTGGAGCCAGTATCTGCGGCGCCGCTTCGCACCCAAGGAGGCCGGTGTGGGCGGTGCGGCGGTGGGCGGCCTGAACGGCACCATCATCGCGCTGGACATTCTGGAGTTCGAGCCCATCGAGGGTGTCGTCTTCATCCAGGGTGATTTTCGCGAAGAGTCCGTGCTGGCCCAGCTGGAGGCCGAACTGGCCGGCCGGCCGGTCGATCTGGTGGTGTCGGACATGGCGCCCAATTTGTCGGGCATCGAGGGCGTGGACTCGGCGCGTATCGCCCATCTGGTGGAACTGGCGATCGAATTTTCGGTCTCTCACCTCAAGCCCGAGGGTGTGCTGGTCAGCAAGGTATTCCACGGCAGCGGCTACAGCCAGCTGAGCGACCTGTTCAAAAAGACCTTCAAGCGCGTCAAGGCGATCAAGCCCAAGGCTTCGCGGGATCGTTCGTCGGAAACATTCCTGGTCGGCCTCGGGCTCAAGTAGGGATCAAACGCGGTCGAAGATGCGACAAATGGCCTTGGGTTAGGTCAATGTTCGCAATCTCCGCGGGGGCGCAGGGTCATAGCCCGTGATTGCCCCTACTTGACTGCAATAGAATCAACCCCATATGTCGTGGACAGGCCGAAGTTGCGAGGCAACGCGGTGCCTGCCGGCAATTGACAGGAACAAGGAGTCGCGGTGAACAATCAATGGTTCTCGAAGGTAGCTGTTTGGCTGGTGATAGCGTTGGTGCTATTCACCGTGTTCAAACAGTTCGATCGGGGCGCGACCACGGGTAACCAGATTGGTTACTCAGACTTCCTGGAAGAAGTCCGCGCCAAGCGTGTGAAGAGCGTGGTGATACAGGAAGGGCCTGGTAACGTCGAGATCAGCGCCGTCACCATTGACGACAAGAAGCTGCGCACCATCGGGACCTATACCGACCGCGGCCTGACCGGCGACCTGCTGGCCAGCAACGTCAAGTTCGAGGTCAAGCCCCGCGAAGAGCCTTCGCTGCTGATGAACATTCTCGTCAGCTGGGGCCCGATGCTCCTGCTGATCGGCGTATGGGTCTACTTCATGCGGCAGATGCAGGGCGGTGGCAAGGGCGGAGCATTCAGCTTCGGCAAGTCCAAGGCGCGCATGCTCGATGAAGCCAATAACACCACGACCTTCGCCGATGTCGCCGGTTGCGACGAGGCCAAGGAAGAGGTCAAGGAGCTGGTCGACTTCCTGAAGGACCCGCAGAAGTTTCAGAAGCTGGGTGGCCGTATCCCGCGTGGCGTGCTGCTGGTCGGCCCTCCTGGCACCGGCAAGACCCTGCTGGCCAAGGCCATCGCCGGCGAGGCCAAGGTCCCGTTCTTCTCGATCTCGGGTTCGGACTTCGTTGAAATGTTCGTCGGCGTGGGCGCGGCCCGCGTTCGGGACATGTTCGAACAGGCCAAGAAGAGCGCCCCCTGCATCATCTTCGTTGACGAAATCGACGCGGTCGGCCGTCACCGTGGCGCCGGTCTCGGCGGCGGCAATGACGAGCGCGAGCAGACGCTGAACCAGATGCTGGTCGAGATGGACGGCTTCGAGACCAATCTGGGCGTGATCGTGATGGCCGCGACCAACCGTCCGGACATCCTCGACCCCGCCTTGCTGCCCCCGGGCCGTTTCGACCGCCAGGTCTACGTGACCCTGCCGGACGTGCGTGGCCGCGAGCAGATCCTGAATGTGCACATGCGCAAGGTGCCGGTAGGACAAGACATCCGTGCCGACATCCTGGCCCGTGGCACGCCCGGCTTCTCCGGTGCTGATTTGGCCAATCTGGTCAATGAGGCTGCCTTGTTCGCCGCCCGGCGCAGTGGCCGCGTAGTCGAGATGATCGACTTCGAGAAGGCCAAGGACAAGATCATGATGGGCCCCGAGCGCAAGTCCATGATCATGCCCGAGGAAGAGCGCAGGAACACCGCCTACCATGAGGCCGGCCACGCGCTGGTCGCCAAGCTGATGCCCAAGACCGACCCGGTGCACAAGGTCACTGTGATACCGCGTGGCCGCGCGCTGGGCGTGACGATGCAGCTGCCGGAAGGCGACCGCTACAGCTTGGACAAGGAGCGCATGCTCAGCACCATCTCGGTGCTCTTTGGTGGCCGTATCGCCGAAGAGGTGTTCATGCACCAGATGACGACGGGCGCCAGCAATGACTTCGAGCGCGCCACGGCGATTGCCCGTGACATGGTCACCCGCTACGGCATGACCGACGAGCTTGGCCCCATGGTCTATGCCGAGAACGAGGGTGAAGTGTTCCTCGGCCGTTCGGTGACCAAGACCACCAGCATGTCCGAAGAGACGATGCGCAAGGTCGATCTGGTGATCCGTCGCATCATCGACGAGCAGTACACGATTGCCCGCAAGCACATCGAGGACAACCAGGACAAGATGCACGCGATGGCCAAGGCCTTGCTCGAATGGGAAACCATCGACGCCGACCAGATCGACGACATCATGGCCGGCAAGCCGCCGCGCACGCCCAAGGACTGGGTGGCGCCGCCCAACAAGCCGGACGGCACGCCGCCGGCCGTCACGGCCGGCAACGCACCCGCAGCAGCCTGATCGGCTGCCCGGACCACAACGGGGCTTAGGCCCCGTTTTTCGTTCCCTGGTTGATTGATAAACAGATAGAGCAGGCCATGTTCTGGCAGACCCGCAGATTCCGCATTGACCTGAGCCAGCCCCGCGTGATGGGCATCGTCAACGTCACGCCCGATTCGTTTTCGGACGGCGGTCAGTGGGCCGATACAGGCACGGCGCTGAAGCATTGCGAGCAACTGGTGGCGGAGGGGGCTGACATTCTGGACATCGGCGGCGAGTCCAGCCGGCCCGGCGCTGAAGCGCTGTCGGTCGAGGATGAGCTGGCCCGCGTGCTGCCGGTCCTGCAGGGCGCTCTGACCTTGGGTGTGCCGGTATCGGTGGATACCTTCAAGCCGGAGGTGATGCGTGCAGCTCTTCATCTGGGCGCCGACATCATCAACGACATTCATGCACTGCAGCGTCCCGGTGCGCTGGACCTGCTGGCTGAACATGACTGTGCCGGCCTGTGCCTGATGCATATGCGCGGTGAGCCCGGCACGATGCAGACCCTGCTGGACTACCAGGATGTGACGGCCGAGGTTGGTGCCTTTCTGGCTGCACGCGCCCAGGCCGCGCGGAACGCTGGCATCGCGGCCGAACGCATCGCGCTCGATCCGGGCTATGGCTTTGCCAAGTCGCCCGAGCAGAACTTCCAACTGCTGCGTGAACAAATGCAGCTTTGCGCGCTGGGCTATCCACTGTTGGCAGGCTGGTCGCGCAAAGCGTCACTGGGCGCGGTGACCGGGAGGGCGGTGGGCGAACGTTTAGCGGGTAGCATTGCGGCCGCGCTGGCCGCCGTGGCCCATGGCGCACGCATCGTGCGGGTGCACGATGTGGCGCCCACGGTGGACGCACTCAAGGTCTGGCGGGCCGCCGGCGCTCCGACAGGCATGCCGGCCCAGGACAAGAATTCAGAAGAGGACGAGAACACATGACACGCAACTATTTCGGCACCGACGGCATTCGCGGCACGGTGGGCCAGGCGCCCATCACCCCGGACTTCATGCTGCGCCTGGGCCATGCCGTCGGTCGCGTGCTGCGCGCCACGACGCCTGGCCGCCCCCGTGTTCTGATCGGCAAGGACACGCGCGTGTCGGGTTACATGATCGAGGCAGCGCTGGAAGCCGGCTTTGCGTCTGCCGGCGTCGATGTCTGGCTGACCGGCCCGCTGCCCACGCCGGGCGTCGCCTACCTGACCCGCGCGCTGCGCCAGGATCTGGGCGTAGTGATCAGCGCCTCGCACAACCCCTTCGCCGACAACGGCATCAAGTTCTTCTCGGCCGCCGGCCAGAAACTGCCCGATGCCTGGGAGATCGAGGTCGAGCGGGTGCTCGCCGAGCCGCCGGTGTGGGTTGATTCCTCCAGCCTGGGCAAGGCGCGGCGCCTGGAAGACGCACGCGGCCGCTATATCGAGTTCTGCAAGAGCTGCTTTGGCTCCGAGCTGTCGCTGCGCGGCTTGAAGCTGGTGATCGATGCGGCGCACGGCGCGGCCTATCACGTGGCGCCCGATGTGTTCCATGAGCTGGGTGCCGAGGTGATCTCGATTGGCGTCAGCCCGGACGGATTCAACATCAATGCCGGCGTGGGTGCCACGGCACCGGCCGCGCTGGTGGCTGCCGTCAAGGAGCATGGGGCCGACTATGGCATTGCGCTCGACGGCGATGCCGACCGCCTGCAGTTCGTCGATCGCGATGGCCGCCTGTTCAACGGCGACGAGCTGTTGTACCTGATGGTGGCCGACCGCCTGAACCATGGCCTGGCCGTGCCCGGCGCCGTTGGCACCCTGATGACCAATATGGCGGTCGAGCTGGCCCTGAAGGCCAGGGATGTGGACTTCGTGCGCGCCAAGGTCGGCGACCGCTATGTGCTGGAGGAGTTGATCGCCCGTGGCTGGCAACTGGGCGGCGAGGGCTCCGGCCACCTGCTGGCGCTGGACAAGCACACCACCGGCGACGGTATCGTCAGCGCGCTGCTGATCTTGCAGGCGATCTGCCGCAGCGGCCGCTCGATGGCCGAGCAGTTGCAAGATGTCACCCTGTTCCCGCAGACGCTGATCAATGTCCGCCTGCAGCCCGGCCAGGACTGGAAGAGCAATGCCCGCCTGGCTCAGGAGCAGGCCGAGGTGACCTCCGAGCTGGGTAACCGCGGCCGCGTGCTGATACGTGCCTCGGGCACCGAACCGCTGCTGCGGGTGATGGTGGAGGCCAGCGATGCGGCTGTGGCCAAGCAGTCGGCCGAGCGTTTGGCGCAGGCCATCCGCGCCTGATCGTCGAAGGCGCCGCGCCGCCGCAAAGCCTGGCTCTCGCCAGGCTTTTTTCTGCCCGAAAGGTCTTTGTGACAAGTCGGCGACGAATTGTGACAATAGCCGCCTCACTCTCCACCGGGTGCGAATGGGTCTGTTTATGACAGGCTGTGTCACATCACTGTCATCAGACGTCCCTACAGTGCGTGGCATTGCCAACCTCTACACCGCGACAGGTGAATCATGAAAATTGCCCAGATTTCTAGCGTTTTGATTCTCTCGGCCTCGATGGCTCTGGCAGCCTCGGTGCAAGCTCAGGATGTCACCGGTGCCGGTGCGAGCTTCCCCGCGCCGGTGTATTCGAAGTGGGCCGATGCCTACAACAAGGCCACCGGTGCCCGTATCAACTACCAGTCGGTTGGTTCCGGCGCAGGCCTCAAGCAGATCCGCGCCAAGACGGTGGACTTTGGTGCCTCCGACATGCCGCTGACCGACGAAGAGCTGGCCAAGGACGGCCTGGTGCAGTTCCCCACCGTGATCGGTGGCGTGGTACCCGTCGTCAACATCAAGGGCATCCAGCCCGGCCAGATCAAGCTGACCGGCCAGCTGCTGGGCGACATCTATCTGGGCAAGATCGCCAAGTGGAACGATCCGGCGCTGACCGCGCTGAACCCCGGCGTGCCGCTGCCCGACGAGGCGATCGCCGTGGTGCGCCGCGCCGACGGTTCGGGCACCAGCTTCATCTTCACCAACTACCTGTCCAAGGTGAACGCCGAGTGGAAGAGCAAGGTGGGCGAGGGTGCGGCAGTGAACTGGCCGACCGGCGCCGGTGGCAAGGGCAATGAGGGCGTGTCCGCCTTCGTGCAGCGCCTGCCCGGCGCGATCGGCTACGTCGAGTACGCCTATGCCAAGCAGAACAAGATGTCCCATGTGCTGATGAAGAATGCTGCGGGCGTCTTCGTGGGTCCGGATGACCTGAACTTCAAGGCCGCTGCCGCCGGCGCCGACTGGAGCAAGACCTTCTATCAGGTGCTGACCGAGCAGCCTGGCAAGGAAAGCTGGCCGCTGACCGGCGCTACCTTCATCCTGATGCACAAGAGCCAGGACAAACCGGTGCAGGCCACCAATTCGCTGAAGTTTTTTGACTGGGCCTACGGCAATGGCGACAAGATGGCTGCCGACCTGGAGTATGTGACCCTGCCGGACAGCGTGAAGAACCTGGTGCGCAAGCAGTGGGGCGAGATCAAGGACGGCGCCGGCAAGGCCGTGGCGTTCAAGTAATCGGATCCTATCGTTGAGAGCAGGCATGCCGGACCCTCGCGTCCGGCATGCCATTTGACCGAGGACAGGCCGTGGCCGCAACTCTTCCCGCTTCACCCTTCCCTCAGGCGCAAGACAAGCCGCGCACCGAGCCCGTCGGCGAGCCGCCGGTGCAGCGCAAGGCCTCGCCCTGGGCCGATATCGTGTTCTCTGCGCTGGCGCATGGTGCCGCCTGGCTGGTGCTCCTGCTCCTTCTGGGCATCATCGGCTCGCTGCTGATCAGCGCAATGCCGGCGATTCGCGAGTACGGCCTGAGTTTTCTGTGGCGCAGCGACTGGGATCCGGTGAAGAACCAGTACGGCGGCCTGGTGATGATTTACGGCACATTGATGACCTCATTCATCGCGCTGCTGATCGCCGTGCCGGTGAGCTTCGGCATCGCATTGTTCCTGACCGAGCTGTCGCCGGGCTGGCTGCGCCGGCCGCTGGGCATTGCTGTGGAACTGCTGGCCGCCGTGCCATCCATCGTTTACGGCATGTGGGGCCTGTTGGTGTTTGGGCCCATCCTGGCCACCTATGTGCAGCAGCCGCTGCAGAAGTTGCTGCACGGTGTGCCCTATTTGAGTCGCCTGGTTGAAGGCGCTCCGGTCGGCATAGGCATTTTCTCCGCCGGCGTGATCCTGGCCATCATGATCATTCCGTTCATCGCGGCGGTGATGCGCGATGTGTTCGAGACCACCCCCGCGATGCTGCGCGAGTCGGCCTACGGACTGGGCTCGACGACCTGGGAGGTGGTGTTCCGGGTGGTGTTGCCCTACACCAAGGCCGGCGTGATTGGCGCCGTCATGCTGGGCCTGGGCCGGGCCTTGGGTGAGACCATGGCCATTACCTTCGTCATCGGCAATATGAACCAGCTCGACTCGCCGTCGCTGTTTGCTGCGGCCAACAGCATCACATCGGCGCTGGCGAATGAATTTGCCGAGGCCGAGGAGGGGCTGCACCAGGCCTCGCTGATCTACCTGGGCTTGATCCTGTTTTTCATCACCTTCGTCGTGCTGGCGCTGTCCAAAGTCTTGCTGTCGCAGCTGAAGAAGGGCGAGGGGAGCCGCACATGAGCATCAACTCCTTGGATGCCAAGCGCATGTCCATGCACATGCGCCGCAAGCGGGTCAATGCGATTGCGTTGACCCTGTCGCTGGGCGCGATGGCCTTCGGCCTGTTCTGGCTGATCTGGATTCTGTTCGAGACCTTCCGCCTCGGGCTGGGCGGTCTGTCGCTGGCGCTGTTCACCGAGATGACGCCGCCCCCGATGGCGGAGACCGGCGGGCTGGCCAACGCGATCTTCGGCTCGCTGACGATGGTCGCTCTGGCGACCTTCCTGGGCACCCCGATCGGCATCATGGCCGGCGTCTACCTGGCCGAGTATGGCCAGCGCACCTGGCTGGGCAGTGCCACACGCTTCATCAACGACATCCTGCTGTCAGCCCCCAGCATCGTCATCGGACTGTTCATCTACGCGCTGGTGGTGGCCCGCTTCAAGGCGTTCTCGGGCTATGCAGGTGTGCTCGCCTTGGCCTTGATCGTGATTCCGGTGGTGATACGCACGACCGAGACCATGCTGAGCCTGATTCCGAACGCGATGCGCGAGGCGGCCTATGCCTTGGGCACCCCGAAGTGGAAGGTGATCTCCAACATTACCCTGAAGTCGGCCCGTGCCGGTGTGGTCACCGGCATCCTGCTGGCGCTGGCCCGCATCGCCGGCGAGACGGCACCGCTGCTGTTCACCGCACTGTCCAACCAGTTCTGGAGCATGGACCTGAGCCGCCCGATGGCCAGCCTGCCCGTGACGATTTTCAAGTTCGCGATGAGCCCCTATGAGAACTGGCAGCAGCTGGCCTGGGCCGGGGTGTTCCTGATCACCATGGGTGTGCTGGCACTGAATATTGCCGCCCGTGTGATGTTCCGCAACAAGCACTGATTGAAGAGAAAAGAGGATCCCAGATGGATGCCCATGTGAACTCCCCCGCCATCGTGGCACCCAAGGTGTCGGTACGGGACCTGAACTTCTATTACGGCAGCTTTCACGCGCTGAAGCACATCAACCTGGACATCCCGGAAAAGAAGGTCACCGCCTTCATCGGGCCGTCGGGTTGCGGCAAATCCACCTTGCTGCGTTGCTTCAACCGCATGTACGCGCTGTATCCCGAGCAGCGCGCCGAGGGCCAGATCATGCTCGACGGCGAGAACATCCTGCAAAGCAAGCTGGACGTGAGCCTGATACGGGCCAAGGTCGGCATGGTGTTCCAGAAGCCGACGCCGTTCCCGATGTCGATCTACGACAACATCGCCTTCGGCGTGAAGCTGTTCGAGACCCTGCCGCGCGTCGAGATGGACGAGCGCGTCGAATGGGCGCTGAAGAAGGCGGCACTGTGGACCGAGGTCAAGGACAAGCTCAACCAGAGCGGCGCCAGCCTCTCCGGCGGTCAGCAACAACGCCTGTGCATTGCGCGTGGCATCGCCATCAAGCCCGAGGTGCTGCTGCTCGACGAGCCCTGCTCGGCGCTGGACCCGACCTCGACCGGCAAGATCGAGGAGCTGATCCACGAGCTGAAGAGCGACTACACGGTGCTGATCGTCACGCACAACATGCAGCAGGCGGCGCGTTGCTCGGACTTCACCGCCTATATGTACCTGGGCGACCTGATCGAGTTCGGGCCGACCTCGGATCTGTTCATGAAACCCAAGAAGAAGGATACCGAGGACTACATCACTGGCAGATTCGGTTGAACCTGTCAGTCTGACATTTCCGGACTATCCAACATCTTTGATCGGGAGCAACTCTCATGGTTGACAAGCATCTTTCCACCCAATTCGACGCCGAGCTGAGCGGCATCTCCACCCGCGTGCTCGAGATGGGCGGCCTGGTCGAGTCTCAGGTGGTTCAGGCCATTGCCTCCCTGACCCAGTTCAATGGTGATCTGGCCAGCACCGTGCTGAAGGTCGAGGAGCAGGTCAATGCGATGGAGATGGAGATTGACCGTGACCTCTCCAGCATCATCGCCCGCCGCCAGCCCACGGCCCGGGACCTGCGCCTGCTGATCGCGATCTCGAATGCCATCGCCAATCTGGAGCGGGTCGGCGACGAGGCTGCCCGCGTGGCCCGCACCGTGCAGCGCCTGATGAACTCCGGCGTCTCAAGCCGCTTGCGCCTGCCAATGGCCGACCTGGCATTCGAGGCCGACCTGGCCACGGCACAGCTGCGCAAGGCCTTGGACGCCTTCGCCCGCCTGGATGTCGAGCGTGCGCTGGAGGTGCTCAAGCAGGACGACCAGATCGACAAGGAGTTCGACGGCCTGATGCGCAAGCTCATCACCTACATGATGGAAGACCCGCGCACCATCTCCAGCAGCATCGACATGATCTTCGTGGCCAAGGCGATCGAGCGTGTGGGCGACCATGCGAAGAACCTGGCCGAAGTCATCATCTACGTGGTCAAGGGCACCGATGTTCGTCACAACACGCCTGAGGCGGTTGAGACGATGGTCCGCTGATCCCTGCAACCCTATCCCTGGAGTTCAACGCATGAGTCGCGTTCTAGTGGTCGAAGACGAATCGGCGATTGCCGAGCTTATTTCCATCAATCTTCGCCACGCCGGTTTCGAGGTCACCATCGCGGCCACGGCCGATCAGGCCCAGTTCGAGGTGGACCGCGTGCTGCCCGAGCTGGTGGTGCTGGATTGGATGCTGCCCGGCCAGTCCGGCCTGGCGCTGGCGCGCCAATGGCGCGGTCAGGCTCGCACCCGCGATCTCCCCATCATCATGCTCACCGCCCGCGCCGAGGAGACTGACAAGGTGTCGGGTCTTGACGCTGGAGCGGACGACTATCTGACCAAGCCCTTTTCGACCAATGAGCTGCTGGCGCGCATCCGTGCGGTGCTGCGCCGCAAGGCACCCGAGGCGCTGGATTCGCTGGTCGAAGTCGGCGGCCTGAGCCTGGACCCGGGCACGCGCCGCGTCACCCGCGACGGGGTCGAGGTCAAGCTCGGCCCGACCGAGTTTCGCTTGCTGCACTTTTTCATGACCCACCCGGAGCGCGTGCACAGCCGCTCTCAGCTGCTGGACCGCGTCTGGGGTGACCACGTCTTCATCGAGGAGCGCACGGTGGATGTGCACGTCAAACGTCTGCGCGGTGCGCTGGAGCCCGCACAATGCCACCGCATGATTGAGACCGTGCGCGGCGCGGGTTATCGCCTGACCCAGCACGTCAGCGCCACGGCTGAATAAACCTTGCGGAAATCCTTGTGAGCTGGTTCGCATCGCGTCTGTTTCTGGCGGCATTTGCCGTGGCTCTGGGTGGCGTTTTCGGTATGTGGGCCGGCACGCTGTTTCGTGTTCCGCTGCTCAGTGCAGTGATTGGCGCGGCCATCAGCGTTGGAGTGCTGGTGCTGCTGGATGCGGTGCGCGGTCACCGGCTGATTCTCTGGCTGAAGGGGTCGCAGCAGGACGGAGCGCCACGCGACGCCGGCCTGTGGGGCGAGTTGGCCTACCGCGTTGAGCGACTGGTGCGTGACCGCGACAAGATCATCGCCCGCGAGCGACTGCAGCTGGAGCAGTTCCTTTCCGGCATCGAGGCCTCGCCCAATGGCGTGCTGCTGCTCGACGCGCAGGAGCACATCATCTGGTGCAACAAGGTCGGAGCCGACCACTTCTCGCTTGACCCGCTGCGCGACCGTCAGCAGCGCATCACCAATCTCGTGCGCTTTCCGGCCTTTGTCGCCCATCTGCAGTCGGGGCGCGACGACGACACCCTGATGCTGAGCAATGCGCGTGGACCCGGCACCTTGTCGGTTGTGCTGCGTAGTTTCGGCGAGGGCATGCGCCTGGTGCTGTCACAAGACGTCACCGAGCGCGAGCGCTCCGAGGCGATGCGGCGCGACTTCGTTGCCAACGTCTCGCACGAGATCCGCACGCCGCTGACGGTGCTGGCCGGTTTCATCGAGACCATGGATTCGCTGCCGCTGACCGAGGTCGAGCGCAAGCGCGTGCTGCACCTGATGACGCAGCAGACTCAGCGCATGCAGACCCTGGTCAGCGACCTGCTGACCTTGGCTCAGCTGGAGGGCAGCCCGCGTCCGAGTGCCGACAGCTGGGTCTCGGTCGATGCCCTGCTCAAGCGCGTAGCCGCTGATGGTCAGGCGCTGTCGGCGGGCCGGCATGAAATCAAGCTCCGGCAAACCATGCCGGCGCAGTTGGCCGGCCAGGAGTCCGAGCTGTTCAGCGCCATGGCCAATCTGGTCAACAACGCGGTGCGCTACACGCCGGAAGGTGGCCAGATTGATATCGCCTGGGCCGTGCATGCCGACGGCTCGGGCGAACTCAGCGTGGCCGACACCGGCCTGGGTATTGCCCGCGAACACATTCCCCGCCTGACCGAGCGCTTCTACCGCGTTGACGGCAGCCGCTCGCGTGAGACCGGCGGCACGGGCCTGGGCCTGTCCATCGTCAAGCATGTCGTGCAGCGCCATGGTGGCTCGCTGGACATCCAGAGCGAGCCCGGCAAAGGCTCGCGCTTCAGGCTGATGTTTCCGGCCGCGCGCGTGCGCGAGGTGGCGGCCGAGCCGGTGGCAGCCTGAACAAGAATCCTCAGAGCCGCCTGTACAGCAGGGTGTAGGCCTGCTTGTCGCTGGGCCGACGCAGTTGGGCGATCAGGTGCCAGCCAGCCAGCGCGGGCACAGCCGGGCCCACACTTTGCTGTACCAGGTAGTCGCAGCGGCTGGCAGCCAGCGGCGTCATGCCATCGATATGCCAGGACCAGTTGCTCTGCAGCTCCATCGCGGCCAGATGCGACAGCGAAACGCCGGGCGCGGCCAGGCAGTTGATCTGTGTCGGCAATTGAGCCTGCAGACGTGCCATCAGCGGCCGGTTGCTGCGCACATAGTCCAGCAGCGGCAGCCACAGGGTCATCAGCAAGAGCCAGCACAGGGCGACACCGCCGGCTGGCAGCACCAGACTCTTCCACAGCGCGTGTTGATGCTTGGCGGTGCGCCAGCGCACCAGCCACATCCAGGCCAGTGTTGCGGCCGTCGCAAACACCAGAGCCACCGCACCGAACTGCGGCTCGAAGCCTTCGTACAGCCGCTTCAGGCCACGCAGCGCCCAGGCTGGGCTGCCGGTGTGCATGCCGCTGTAGTACAGCCAGCCGATCAGCGCACAGGCCGAGAAGAAGAACACCGAGAACCAGTCCACGGCCGCAGCCACGCTGCGGCGCAGCGTGGGCAAGGCGAAGGTGGCCAGCACGGCCAACGGGGGCAGGGCCAGCAGCAGCGCCCGGTCCGAGCCATTCATCATCAGACTGGTGACAAAGCCAACCAGGACACATACCGCCGGCACCAGGATGTGGCGGCGCTGCCAATAGGTGCGCCAGCGCCATAGTGTCCAGGCGGCCAGCGGCCAGGCCGGCCAGGCGAACCAGGCCGTCATCGTGAGCATCTGCTGGGCCAGCTCCAGCGCCGATACCGGCGCGGCGACACGCCAGCGCCAGGCGCCCGTGGCCCAGGCCGCCAGCGCCGCGAGCAGGGCCGCGCCCATCAGCCAGGCGACCATCCGGTGCACCTCGTCATAGCTCGAGCGAAAGCAGATCAGCGCACCGAGCAGGCCCAGGGCCACGGCCACCGCCGGCGCGCCGCTGATGGCCAGCACCGGCAGCGCCAGCATCACCGCCAGCCGCGCCTTGGTGGGCTTGAACGGCGCGGCGGCCAGCCCGTAGAGCAGCAGGGTGGCGGCCAGCAACTGGGCCAGCTCGGGTGTCGTCTCGTGGCCCAGCTGCAGCAGGCCCAGGCTGGCGATCAGGGCCAGGAGCGAGCCATCGGCGAGCGCCCGCGCATAGTCGATCGCATGGGCCTCTCCGCCGAAGGCAAAGGCCACCGGCTGGGCGGCATCGGTGCGGGCCAGGTGAAAGCTGCTGTACCAGGTCAGCATCAGCACGCCGACCAGGGCCAGGCCGAAAGGCAGGCGGGCTGCAAAGGCGGCATCGGCAAAGGGCATGGCCTTGATGAACAGTGCGCCGACCCAGTAGGGCAGCAGGGCTCCCTCGGCCGGGATGCCGGCAATCGTCGGGTGCCACCACGAAGCCAGGCCCTTGGCGATGCTCGCCATATAGCCGAAGGCGGTGACGTCGGCATTGCGCCAGGGCGCGCGTCCGAACAGGCCGGGCAGCACGTAGGCCGCACAAAACAGTATCAGGGCCAGGCGCGGCAGGCGCGCGGCGCTACGTTCGGTGGCGATGGCAGGGGTGGGGAGATTCACGCGGGCGGCTTTTCTAGCTGTTGTTGTGAGATCGCGAGCATCATGCCGCAATCAGGATCCCCAATGAAAAAAGGCAGCCTGAGCTGCCTTCTTGGTGCAAGTCCTGCTCGTTTTACTTCTTGACGGCGGCGCCGATGCGCGTGAACTTGTTGCGGAACTTCTCGACGCGACCACCCAGCGAGTCGATGCTCTTCTGCGTGCCGGTGTAGAACGGATGCGATTCGCTGGTGGTTTCCAGCTTGAACAACGGCAGTTCGCGGCCGTCTTCCATCTTCACCATTTCTTTGGTCTGTGCGCAGGAACGCGTCACAAACTTGAAACCGTTGGACAGGTCCACGAAGCAGATGTCGCGGTAGTTGGGGTGAATGCCGTCTTTCATGGGGAGCCTCTCGCTTGTTTCGCGCTGACGTGCCGGGAGCCTTGCCGCACCATGCGACGCACTTTCCGACAGCGGAAAAACGCGGATTATATAGTGTTTTTTGAAAGAGTTGCTGCACGCGCAAGCAACCCACTAGCCTGAGGCTTTCGAGCCTCAGGCGTGAACAGGGCGAGAAACAGTCCACTGGACTGTTCCTGTATCCGTTCAGCCACCGCGTCGCATCATGTCGAAGAAATCGATATTGCTCTTGGTGGACTTCATTTTGTCGAGCACGAACTCCATCGCCTCGATCTCGTCCATCGGATATAGCAGCTTGCGCAGAATCCAGGTCTTTTGCAGGATCTCCGGCTTGAGCAGCAGTTCTTCGCGGCGCGTGCCCGACTTGTTGATCAGGATCGACGGATAGACGCGCTTCTCGGCCATGCGACGGTCCAGGTGGATTTCGCAGTTGCCGGTGCCCTTGAATTCTTCGTAGATCACCTCGTCCATGCGGCTGCCGGTGTCGATCAGCGCCGTGCCGATGATGGTCAGCGAGCCGCCTTCTTCCACGTTACGCGCCGCGCCGAAGAAGCGCTTGGGGCGCTGCAGCGCATTGGCGTCCACACCGCCGGTCAGTACCTTGCCCGACGAGGGCAGCACATTGTTGTAGGCACGGGCCAGGCGGGTGATCGAGTCCAGCAGGATGACCACGTCGCGCTTCAGCTCGACCAGGCGCTTGGCGCGCTCGATCACCATCTCGGCGACCTGCACGTGGCGGGCGGCCGGTTCGTCGAAGGTGGAGCTGATGACCTCGCCGCGCACGGTGCGCAGCATCTCGGTCACTTCCTCGGGCCGCTCGTCCACCAGCAGCACGATCAGATAGACCTCGGGGTGATTGGCAATAATGGCATGGGCCAGCTGCTGCATCATCACCGTCTTGCCGGTCTTGGGCTGCGCCACCAGCAGTGCACGCTGCCCCTTGCCGATGGGCGCCACCAGATCGATGATGCGGCTGGTGATGTTCTCGTCGCTCTTGATGTCGCGCTCGAGCTTGAACTGCTCCTTGGGGAACAAGGGCGTCAAGTTCTCGAACATGATCTTGTTCTTGCTCTCCTCGGGCGTCAGCTCGTTGACGCGGTCCACCTTGACCAGGGCAAAGTAGCGTTCGCCGTCCTTGGGCACGCGCACCTCGCCCTCGACCATGTCGCCGGTGTGCAGATTGAAGCGGCGGATCTGGCTGGGGCTCAGATAGATGTCGTCGGTCGAGGCCATATAGCTGGCGTCGGGC
>Ga0187845_1000035_pt1 | contig 69967 bp, 54 predicted proteins | sample SpaLakP09_SKY_68_FD_134515 | JGI IMG/M metagenome (GOLD analysis project Ga0187845, IMG submission 134515) | Oligotrophic lake water microbial communities from Sparkling Lake, Wisconsin, USA - SP09_SKY_68 | ecosystem: Environmental > Aquatic > Freshwater > Lake | place: USA: Sparkling Lake... | reverse complement strand
GTCTTGAGAAACGAGGCAGCCTACATGCAGGTAGCCGCAGCCATGGGAGTCCGGACGCACGGCAAGCTCGAGCGGCACGGCGACGCCCTTTTCATCCCGCGGTTTGATCGCGTGGTCGAGCATGGGAGAGTCATGCGCCGGCACCAGGAGAGCGCCGCCTCACTGGCAGGATTGTGTGGCTTTGACTCGCGTCCGAGCCAATTCGAGCTTCTCAATGCCATCAGGACATTCGTCACAGACAAGACTGAAAACACGATTGAATTCCTGAAGCGTGATGTCCTGAATCTGGCCATGCGAAACACCGACAATCACGCACGCAACACCGCTGTGCAGAAAGTGGGCGATGAAATCCGATTGACTCCACTGTTCGATTTCGCGCCGATGTATCTGGATCCGGAGGGGATCGTGCGAGCCGCGCGCTGGTATCACCCTGCCACAAAAAGAGAACTCATCGAATGGCGTGATGTGCTCGCCGCGCTGACTTTGGACGATGGCGAAGCAGAGCATATTGTGGGCGCATTGCGGAAGTTCGGAGAGCAAATGACTGAACTTGGCAATCACATGCAACAGGCCGGTGTAGATGATGACATTGTCGCCTTTCTGAGACCGAATATCGACGAACAAGTTCGACAGTTGCATGCCCTCGGAGACATCGAATGAGCATACGCCGGAAGTCTATCGACAAGGAAGCTGCCCGCCAGCTTCGCGCAGAGCTCTACGATGAGATTAATCGAGGAGAAGTTACTATCCAGGAAGCAGTGAAAAAAATGCGGAGCGTTTCGCGGCTAAATCAAGCGGAATTTGCTGCACACAGTGGCGTCAGTGCCAAGGTCATCAAGGAAATTGAACGAGGGGTAGGGAATCCGACAGTCAAGACCCTCAATGTTATCGGAAAGTTCTTTGGCCTGGAAGTCGCTTTTGTGAGGTCCGAGAAGCTGCAGCGTCCTGGTAGCCGGACAGGTCTGGAAGCAATGTCCCATGAGGCCGCAATGCCAGCTGCTGTTATTCCGCATTCGGCGATCGATGCGTCGCGTCGGCTGATGAAGGAATTAGAGGATATCAAGAAAATGGTGACACCTTCGCAGCCCTTGCACGACACCTTTACAAGAATGGCCGAGGAACTCGGCGCGTTGCGGAATGCCCAGAAGCTGATTGCCCAGGCTGATATACATCAACGCCAGGGAGCAGCAACGACAGCGCTGGATCGCGCAATGATTGGAATCGATACTGAATTGAAAGCCGTCCGTGAGGCGCGAAAAATCATCGAATCGGCAGAGAAAATTCAGCGCGAAATTGAACCGCCCGCTGAGCTAGTGAAATGGTTGGCTGACATTGAGGCAGCGAAAAAACTCCTGGAGCCGCTTGACACGACGTCCAAGCGCTAGGCGCGATCTCGTTATTGGTGCCAGCAGTTGTCTTTATACTGCTGTGTGAAGCCTGGACAAGCTTTCGCGTTTCCAGGAACGCAAAGGAATAAAGAGGAGATATTGATGGTACGAATCGTAGTGGGCGTGATTGTTGGCTTCATATCCTGGTTACTCGCATGGTTCGCCGGCGAGAAGATTCTTTCGGCCATCGGACCGACGTGGTTCGGCGCTCCCCAGCGTGCCTTCGAAGCGGCCCTGGTCAATGGCGGCCAGTTCACCGCGGACACGACCCTGTTGCTCACGCATATAGTCCTCGGCCTGATCGTCTCGCTGCTGGCCGGCTTCCTGGCCGCGCTGGTCTCCGGCGAAAGCACGCGCGCGCCGCTGGCCCTCGGCATGCTGCTGCTGGCTCTGGGCGTTTTGAAAGCGGTCATGTCCTGGCAGTACGTTCCCATTTGGTATCACCTGATCTACACAGCGCTGCTCCTGCCAATGGCAATCGTGGGCGGCAAACTGAAACCCGGCAAAGCACATCCATGACAAATCCTACCGATCAATATCACGCCCACGTTTATTTCGACGAAGGCACCCTGGCTGCGGCGCGCCGCCTGCATGAAGAATTCAGCCACATGCTGGCGACCGGATCATTGCCGAACCTCGTCCTCGTCGGGAAGATGTTCGAAACGCCGGTCGGCCCGCATCCCGTGCCGCAGTTCGAGCTGCATTTCCTCGCGTCTGCCTTGCCCGACGTCGAGGCCTTACTCAGGGCAAGTGGATTGACCTGCCTGCTTCATCCGCTGACCAACGACGACCTCGCGGACCACACCACGCTGGCAGAATGGATAGGCGAGCCGATTCCCCTCGACGTGACCGTGCTTGACCCGCCCGGGCACAACCAGGGCGTGCCACGGTTCGGCAAGAAGCACTTCTAATTGTCCTGGTATAGATGATGATTCCGGAAGTGGCCGGCCAAAGGAGCGGGATGTATTTTGCCGCCATGCTGTCCGTGATGTTTGCCGCACTCGCGCTGGCGCCCTCTGCGTCGGCTTGCAGCTGCTCCAATCCTATTCCGCAAGGTAGCGAATTTCTCCATCTGGGGGAGGGTGACCGGATCAGCCTTCCTGCCAATGCGCTAGGCGTGCTATTTCAGCGGCGCCTGGATCTCGACGTGATTGATAGCGATCGTCAAGGCAATGAAATACTGGGCACACTGCCGCAGCGCCTGGACCCCGAGCAATTCATGATCGAAGACCTGACGGCGAAGCGCCGGCTGAAGGCGGTGCTGACGCCGCTCAATCTGGACGCTCAACTTGGAAATCCTCGCTCCTACTTCCTGCGCAAGGAAGGGGGCGGCAAGGACCGCGACGTCAGCGCCGAGGTGCGCTTGGCCAAGGGGCTGTTTCGCGTCAGTCCCGCCGGCGGATTTGTCGAAGGCCACACGTATTCATTCGTGATCTTCGAGCCGCGTTCCATTGGGGGCATGGCGAACGTCATCGTCGGCCCGCCGCTCCCGCGCACGCGTGGCGACAACCGGATCGCGCTGGTGCCGCAGGGGACGCCAAGCGGCGAGACGCTGACCATGGCTTCTGGCGGCATGTGCAGCGCCGAGCGCGCCAGGATCGTCCAGCGCCTCAGCTATGCCGTGCCAGAGCAGCGCCGCGCCTACCGGCACTTGTTGATGGCGTTTACGTCCCAGCAGTTTTTCGGGCGCGAATTGGCCGAGTTCGACATAGCGCCAGGGGCCTTTGTGCAGACCGCCTACAGCTCACACATGTGCGGTTCAGGTCGATCAAGCCTGGGCAGGTCGGAACTGGGCGAAGGCAAGGACCTGGTATCGATCGAGTGCCCTGAGTTTGGTGTCAAGCCTGAACGGCGCCTCGTGCGCGGCCATGTGGGCATGCTGGAATTGGACGATGCCTTGCAAACGACGCCCGTGCTGGAAGTCGCTTTCGCAAGATCGTCAGTGTTCGCCTGCATGTTGTTGCGGGTCAGGGCAGCGTTGACACCTTAGCGACACTTGCTTTCAGCGGCAAACGTAATCGCATCTTCCATGCGGTCATTCCCCCAGAACATCTCATCCCCGACCATGAAGGTGGGCGCGCCGAACAGGCCCCTGCGCATGGCTTCCTTGGTTTGCGTGCGCAGCCTTTGCTTGTTGTCGTCGCCTTGCGCCGCGCGCAGGATCGCTTCCGGATTGGGTACCAGACCGGTCAGCGCTTGCCTGACATTGGTGATGTCATTGATGTCCAGATCGTCCGCGAAGTTTTGCAGCATCACGCGCACGCAGAAGGCATTGATCCAGGATTCATTCGCACCCAGCAGGGCAACGCGCATGGGCAGCAGGGCGACCCGGGGGAACTGGGTCGGTTTCCGGAATTCCAGCGCGTACTTTCTGGCCTGGCGCTCCATGTCGCACCACACATAGCGGCCCTTGACGGGATTGAGTACGAATGGGGAATTGTTCATGCCCAGCTCGCGGAAGATCGGCCCAAGCAGGAACGGCTTCCAGTCGATGGAAACGCCTGCCGCATGCGCCATGGATTCGATGCGCATGACGCTCAGATAGCTGTAGTTGCTGCCGAACTCGAACCAGAATTCGAGATCTCGTTTGCCGTTCACGTGTGCGCTTGCTGTCATGCCGGTCTCCTTGTGCGAGTCGAGTATGTCAGTTTTTTTCTCCTCATGTTGCGCCGGACAGGTGAATTGACAAAAGAGTACAATTGTCATTCACCTATCATCAGGAGCGGACTATGAAAAGTACTCTGACTTACACCAGCGCATGCTTGTTGCTGGCAGCCGGCGTGGCCATCGCGGCCCCGGAAGCGGCAACGAAATTGAGCGTTACCATGAATGCCATTTCGGCCAGCGGCGACAGCGCTGTGCGCGGAACGGTCGTCATTGAAGAGACGCCATACGGCGTGGTCTTCACGCCGTCGCTGACGGGACTGGAACCCGGCGTGCACGGTTTCCACGTGCACACCAATGGCAGCTGCGCCGCAGCGCCCAAGGATGGCAAGCCGTCCGCTGGCGAGGCAGCCGGCAGCCACTACGATCCCGATAACAGCAAGAAGCATGGCACGCCATGGGGCACCGGCCATCGCGGCGATTTGCCCGCGCTGCTGGTCGACGGGTCCGGCGCGGCCAACCAGCCAGTGCTGGCCCCACGCCTGAAGCTTGCCGAACTGAAGGGGCGCGCGCTCATGATCCATGCCGGCGGCGACAATCACGCCGACCATCCGGCCATGCTCGGTGGTGGCGGCGCACGCATGGTGTGCGGCGTCATCAACTGAAATCTGCTGACTTAATCTTGCCTTAAAGTCAAAAATACTTGGCTGCGAAAAAAGGTCCGTATGGCATGATCGCGCCATGACGAATTACCTTACGCAGCCAAGGCGCAGCAGTCGGTTGATGGCCCTGGCGGCCATTGCTGTTGTGCATATCGTGGCGGTGTATTTCTGGCCAGGCAGGGCGCCAGGCAATGCCCATGCTGATCGAAAAGAACTCGCCGTCACCTTTGTCGAACTCGCGCCAAAAAAGCCGGCTGTCGCGCCGGCGCAGCCCATCGCCGTGCGTGCCGCGCCTGCGCGCCGGCTTCCTGCCAAGGTCGCAGTGCCGGAACCCGTGGCCATGACCATCGTGCCGGCAGTGCAGCCACCAGCGCCGGTAGAAGCAAGCGTGGCCGTCGAACGCGGCATGCATGACATCATGGACCAGGCGAAACTGGATGTCGGCAAGATCGACAAGGAATTGCGCAAGCAGCGCCTCGATCCCGGCCAGCGCAATACCCAGTTCGGACCCACCAAGCGCGAACGCCTGATCGCCGCCGCCATGCATCCGCGCGGCCCGCTCGAGCAGGTCGAGACCATCCTGCCCGATGGGCGGCGCATGACCAGGGTGGGCAATAATTGCGCCGTCATGGAGTCGAACAGCCTGGTTGGCGCACGCGATGTGTTCAAGGATGGCGTCAAGACCAAGTGGTCCCGGTGCAACAAATAGCTAGTCGCGGTCTGGAATCATGACCATGCGGCAGGTGCCCTGGACGGAGTCGCCGCGCGGGGTTTTCATCTCGACTTTGCTGCCGGCCGGCTTGTCCTTGCAGGCTTCGAGTGCTTCAGGTGGTGGGCCGCGGCGCTGTTCCTTGTGTCCTGGCGCGGCCAGGACGAAGGCCGATGCAAGCAGGAGCGCGATGCTGATGATGGTTTTCATGGTCATTCCTCGGTGATGGATGTGAGGTCATGATGACCACGAAATGTGCAGCAAATTTGGAGAGCCGCCATGCGGGCGCTGGATTGAATTGCTATACAATCAATCGAGCTAAAAAAGGGCAGACGCATGAAAATTCATAGCATCACTCCAATCCTCCGCATTTTCGATGAAGCGAAAGCCAAAGAATTCTACGTGGATTTCCTGGGTTTCAAGGTCGACTGGGAGCACCGCTTCGAGCCAGGACTGCCGCTCTACCTGCAAGTCTCGCGCGCCGGATGCATCCTTCACTTGTCTGAACATCACGGCGATTGCTGCCCCGGATCGGCCATGCGGATAGCAGTGGACGGGATCGACGAACTGCATGCAGAACTGACCGCAAAGCAGTTCAGGTATGCGCGGCCCACCTTGGACGATACTCCATGGAATACGCGCGACATGTCGGTGAAAGACCCGTTCGGCAATCGCCTGACCTTCACCACGGCAATCAGCACCTGACACGCAGCGCTGCTGCAACAACCATCGTCCCCGCCTGCGCGGGGACGACGGCGTTGAAGATCCGCTGATGCATGAAAAAAGGCCACGCCGTTTCCGGCGTGGCCTTTGCTATGCGACGACTGGCTTTAGAAAGCGTAGTCTACGCGCAAAAAAAATGCCGCCGGGCGCGAAGCCGGGCGGCATTTCCTGTCGTGCGCTGCAATTACTTGGCGGCGCGCACCTTGCCGAAGGCATCGCCGGCCTTCCATGCCGGCATCTTCGGCGCGTCGGCAATCATGCGGCCCAGGTTCAGGGTGAACTGGGCTTGCTGCACCATGCCCGACAAGTCCCAGCTCGGATCGTACTCGTCGCCCACCTGGTGGTACTTGGCGCGATAGGTGGCGTTCTTGGCCTTGGCGCCTTCCGGATCCTTGACGTAATCCTTGCCGCCCTTGACCGAGAACGCCGGCACGCCGGCCTTGGCGAAACTGAAATGGTCGCTGCGGAAATAGCCGCCGGCCAGGTCGGGCGCCGCCGGGCTGATGCCCATGCCCATGGCTTTCGCGGTCGCCGCCGCCATCATGCCCAGTTCCGTGCGGTCGCTGCCCGAGGTGTCGATATCCTTGGTGGCGCCCACGAAATTGAGGCTGTCCAGGTTCAGGTTGGCGGCCGTCTTGTCCAGCGGCCACAGCGGGCTCACCGCATACGCGGCGCTGCCCAGCAAGCCCTGTTCTTCCGCGGGCCACGAACAGGAACATCTGGCTGCGCTTGGCCGGCGCCTTGACCGCTTCCTGCGCCATGGCCAGCAGGCCGGCGATGCCCGACGCATTGTCCACCGCGCCGTTGTAGATATTGTCGGCGCCCGTGCCTTGCTTGCCCAGGTGATCCCAGTGGCCGGTATAGATGACGACTTCATCCTTGAGCTTCGGATCGGTGCCCGGCACCACGCCCGCCACGTTGAACTGTTCGATGCTGCGGATGGTCGACTTCATCTCGCCCTTGACGCGCGTGTTCAGCACGACCGGCTTGAAGCCCTTGTCTTCGGCCGCGGCACGCAGCTGGTCCAGGTCAAAGCCGCTGGCGGCGAACAGGGTGCGCGCGGTCGCGTCCGTCATCCAGCCCTGCATGCCGGCGCCGATCTTGCCTTCGGCCAGCTGGAACTGCTCTGCCATCCAGCTGTTCTGCACCACGCTCCAGCCATACGAGGCCGACGCGTCGGTGTGGATCATCAGCACGCCGGCCGCGCCCAGGCGCGCCGCCTGTTCCAGCTTGTAGGTCCAGCGGCCGTAGTAGGTCAGGCCCTTGCCGTTGAAGCGGTTCGGTTCGGCCGCGGTCGGCATCGGGTCGTTGACCATCATGACCAGGACCTTGCCCTTGGCGTCGAGGCCCTTGAAATCGTCCCAGCCTTCTTCCGGCGCGGAAATGCCGTAGCCCACGAACACCATCTCGGCATCCATGGTGCGTGCCGGTTTGGCGTCGCCCGGGCCCCATACCCAATCCTTGCCGAAGGCCAGCGGCAGCGCCTTGCCGCCCGCTTCGATGCCGACGTTGCTGCTTTCCGGCGCCGCTTTCACGCCGGCGATCTTCACGGCCTGGCGGAAGCTGTTGCCGTTGGCCGGTTTCAGGCCCGCCGACATGGCCTGGGCTTCGAGATAGGCTACGGTCAGGTCGCCGCCGCGCTGGCCGGTGCCGCGCCCTTCCAGCAGGTCGCTGGACAGGAAAGCCAGGTGGCCGCGCAGGGGCGCTTCCTTGACGATGGGCAGCTTGGCCGCAGGGGCGGCGTGGACGGAGAAGGCGAGGGCCAGGCTGGTAGCGATGGCGGAGCGCGCGAGCGAGGAAAGCATCTTGTGCATGGGTTCCTAAATCAGGTCGATGAGAGGGTAAATACCGGGCATTGGTCATGCGCGTTGAACATTGTATGCGATTGCACCAGCCTGTTTCAAAGCGTTTTCAGCTCGAACACGCGCCGTTTGCCGGCATTGATTTCCGCTTCGCCGCGCTTGAAGGCGGGGATGCTGTTGAACAGCTTGTCGAAGCTGCCGTCTTTTTGCGCCAGCTTCAGGCCGCGCTCGATGCGCTTGCCCAGCGGGGCGTTGGCGCGGCTGACGAAGAAATAGAAGGGGACCGGATAGTGCAGGAAAATGGTTTGCTCGACCGCCAGTTTTTCGCTGGTGTTGGCATCGACCTCGTGCCAGATTTCGGACGCGCCGCGCGGCATGTAGTCGAAGCGCTTGGCGCGCAGCATGGGGAACAGGTATTCGTAGGCGATCGAGGTCACCACCGGCAAGCCGTTGTGGCGCAGGATGTCGGTCGACGGCCAGTTCACCCCGGCGCCGGCCTTCAGGGTGCGCAGCTGTTCCAGCGTGGTCACCCGGGAAAAGCGGGCCTGGTCTTCTTCGCGGATCAGGAACAGGCGGTAATCGTTCAGGTGGCGCAGCAGCGAAATACGCACCGGCCACAATTCGGTCTCGCGCTGGGTGTTGCTGCCGTCCCACATGACATTGATGATGCCGTTGTTCTTGATCTCGGTGGCTTGCCGCGGGCTGGTCAGGAAATGGTCGATATGGACGATCTCGAAGGGACCGTCGGTGGCTTCGGTTTTTTCCAGCGCCAGGCGCAGCAGTTTGGGAAAGTACACCGCATGCCCCATGGCGCTTTGGTGCATGGCGGGCAGCACGATGCGCAGGGGCGCCGCCTGCGCCGCGGCGGACAGGATCAGCGCTGCGGCGAACACATAACAGAAACGCAACATGCTTGGCAGGGGACGGGCCCGGGGAAAATAAAGTTCTTACATAGTAACCCAAGGCACACGGAAAAACGCCCCGCCGGGCGCGAGCCGGGCGGGGCGTGGTGAAGCGGATGGCTTAGTTCAGGGTCCAGACGTAAGCGATCTTGCCCCAGGCCGGTTCGGCGACGCCATTGGCCATGGCCGGCTTGAACTGGCACAGGCTGAGCGCGGCCTTGGCGGCGCTGTCGAGCTCTTTCGAACCGCTCGACTTTTGCACACGGGCATCGGTTACCTTGCCATCGACGCCGATCAGCAGGGCCAGGGCCACGGTGCCGACATCGCCATTGCGGGCGGCGCGGGCCGGGTAGTCCGGCTTGGCGCAACCGTTGGCGTCAGCCAGGGCGGCGGTGCGCATGACGCCGGTGTTGGACGACGGCGCCGCAGGCGGCGCTTCCGGCGTGGCAGGACCAGGATCGGCCGGTGCCGGTTCGGCTTCCACGGCGGCCACCACGGGCGATTCCGGCGGCGGCGTGACGGCGACTTCGACTTCGGGCACGATCACCTTGGTCGGGGCCACGGTTTTCTTCACTTCCTGCGGCGGTTCAGGCGGCGGTGGCGGCGGTGGCGGCGCTTCCGGCGTGAACATGACCAGTTCGGCCGGCAGTTTCGGCATCGTGAACGATTTCGAGTTCATATTGTGGATAAGAGCAGCGCCAACTGCGACGTGAAGCGCACCGACGATGGCGATTTTCGTGAATTTGCTACCGGTGTTCTTGGCTGTGTCCGAGAAATGCATAGCGTTCTCCTGTTGTTATATTGCTCATTGGCACTAGTAGAAGGTGGCTGGGTCACCTTTTGCTAAGCGTTGGATTCAATATATGCTATGTCATAGCAATTGAAAAGCTTTTTCGTAGCAAAAATGTTGCTAATTGTGTGACCAAGGGTGCCAGCGGCTGGTGTGGGGCGATTATTAGGGGCGCTCGCATCGCGCTCCGATGTGTGAAATAATCTCATTTGCGCCGCGGGCTTTCCGTTCGGTCGCACACATTGCTGCCATTGAGTGGTAAGCAGATGTAAGCGAGCGCTGGCGTACCAAAAGGAGAGGCAAAAAGTGACTGAGCAAAAATCGATTCGGGTGATGCTGGCGGACGACCATCCGATTGTGATGACCGGCTTTGCCATGTCGCTGGCGGGGGTAGGGATGGACGTGGTCGGCCAGGCCAAGACGCCGGACGAAGCGGCCGCCATGTATGCCGAACTGATGCCCGACGTGCTGGTCATGGATATCCGTTTCGGCACCGAGCTCACCGGCCTCGACGCCGCCGAGGAAATCCTCAAGAAATTTCCTAGCGCAAAAATTGTCTTCCTGAGCCAGTTCGACCAGGACAGCCTGATCAAGGAAACCTACCGCCTGGGCGCGCGCGCCTTCGTCACCAAGGATTGCGACCCGGCCGACCTGGCCACCGCCGTGCACCATGCGGCCGAGGGCAAGCTGTACTTCCTGCCGCAGATCGCCGAACGCCTGGCCAACCTGTCGGTGCGCGGTGACGCCTCGCCGCAGTCGCAGCTGGACCAGCGCGGCCTGGAAATCTTCAAGCTGATGGCCGAAGGCCTGACCAATGCCGAAATCGCCGAAAAGCTGAACCTGTCGACCAAGACCATCAGCAACATCAGCCAGTCGGTCAAGGAAAAGCTCGGTGTCCACCGCCAGGCTTACATCACCAAGCTGGCCATCAAGCACGGCCTGATCGAGCCTTAGTGAACGCGCAGCGCAGGATGCTGAAAAGCCTGCTTGCTCTGGTCCTGGCCGCAACTGTCATCCCCTGCGTCGCCGCCGGCGACGTCACGGGCTTCCGTTTCCAGATCGTCACGGGCGACGACACCGGCCTCACGCGCCGCATCGCCGAAGACCTGTCCAAGCGCCTGGTGCCCATCTTCGGCAGCTTCCGCACCGAACTGGCCCAGAAGCGGCCCATGGTGTACATCGCCATCGGGCCGGTCGCGCTGCGCAATGTCGCCTCGCGCAAGTGCGACTGCGTCATCATCGCGGCCTATACCTCGAGCCAGGTGTGGCGCGCCATCACCGCCAGCCTGCCGCCCGCGCGCGCGCTGGCGATGACGGCCATCTACGCCGAACCGGCGCCGTCCGACCAGCTGCGCCTGGTGGCGCTGCTGTACAAGCGCCCGGTGCGCGTGGCCGCCATCGTCAGCGGCGACACCGTGTTCCTGCGCCCCTCGCTCAGCCCCGGCTCGGTGGAAGTGGCCGAATACGGCGCCGGCGACGACATCAATCATGTGCTCAACCGCGTGGGACAGTCGCAAGTGCTGCTGGCCATGCCCGACAGCACCGTCTACAACACTGAAAATTTCCGCAACATCCTGCTCTCGACTTATCGCCACAACCAGGGCGTGATCGGCTTTTCGGCCGACATGGTCAAGGCGGGCGCGCTGGCGTCCACTTATTCCGACATCGGCCACATCAACGCCCACGTGGCCGACGTGGCGGCCGAATACATCGCCACCGGCGAACTGGCGCCGCCCCAGTTCCCGCGCTACTTCAGCACCATCGTGAACGAAGGCGTGGCCCGCTCGCTGCAAGTGGCGGTCGACGACACTGTCCGCAAATTCGGACGCCAACCTGCGGGAAAACGCCCATGAAAAGACGGTTCTGGCAAAGCTGGAGCATCGGGACCCGCATGGCGTTCATCACCATGCTGCCGGTGGCCTTCCTGTTCACGTCCTTCATGGGCTATTCCTGGTATTCGCACCGCGCCCAGGTGGCCGAGGAGCTGGCCGAGCGCGGCCGCATCCTGGCCAAGGCGCTGGCCGAAACGAGCGAGTACAACGTCATCTCGGGCAACCTGGCCGACCTGCGCCTGACCATCAATGGCCTGGTCCAGTCGGACAAGAGCATCTACCGCATCGACGTGGTGGACGCCAACCAGAAGGTCGCCATCAGCGTCGCGTCGCAGGCCGCGGCCGACGCCGAGAACCGCTATTACGAAGCGCCCATCATGAAGCAGGTCACCTGGATCAACCTGTTCACCGACAACGGCGGGCCGCACGTTTCCGGGTCCAGCGACACCAAGCCGCCCACCTTTCCGACCGAACTGGTGGGCTATGTGCGGGTGACCATGTCGCCGTCGAACATGCTCGACAAGCAGGCGCGCCGCTTCCAGATCGAGCTGGCGATGGCGGCGCTGGCGCTGGCCGTCTCCGGCGTGCTGGCCTACGTGCTGGCGCGCAGCCTCACCATCCCGCTGAACGCCTCGATCGGCGCCCTGCGCGAAATCCGCGGCGGCGCCTACCGCGTGTCGCTGGCCATCACCACCGGCGGCGAAGTGGGCGAGCTGCAGGAATCGATTACCGAAATGTCGGTGGCGCTGGGGCAGTCGCGCCAGGACCTGGAGAACAAGGTGGCCGAGCGCACCAAGGACCTGGTCGAATCGCGCAACGAAGCGCTGCGCGCCGATGCCGACAAGCGCAAGCTGATCCAGAAGGTCAATTCCATCGTCGAGGACGAGCGCAAGTCCATCGCCATCGAGATCCACGACGAACTCAATGCATCGCTGATCGCCGCGCGCCTGGAATCGCAAAGTATCCTGCACCTGGCCGGCAAGGTCGAATCGAACCCCTATATCGACGAAATCAAGCACAAGTCGCAAGCCATCACCAAGCTCACGCTCGACCTGTACGCCAGCGGACGGCGCCTGGTGCGGCGCCTGCGTCCGGAAGTGCTGGACATGCTCGGCCTGCACGGCGCGGTCGAGGAAATGATCCGCCACTATGACGCCAGCCACCCGGAATGCCGCTTCGTGTTCCACTCCGAAGGCGACTTCACCGGCCTGGGCAACGAGCTGGCCATCTCGGCCTACCGCATCATCCAGGAAGCGCTGTCGAACGTGCTCAAACACGCCGGCGCCACCCACGCGCAGGTATCGCTCATGCTGTCCGAAGAAGAAGAGATGCTGCACATCGAAATCGACGACGACGGCGCGGGCTTCAGTACCGGCACGTCCTCGTCCGGGATCGGCATCATCGGCATGCGCGAACGCGTCTACGCCCTGGGCGGCAAGATCGACTTCAGCTCCGAACCCGACAAAGGCACCGTCATTTCGATTGCGCTGCCGATCGCCAATGCATAAACAAACCGGCTATTTATCATCATGTTGAACCATCTCCAGACTCCCTACGAATCAGGGAACAAGAACCAGACCACCACCTGGGCCGAATGCATCGCCTGGTATGCAGGCCTGGCCAAAAGCCATCCCGGCATCCTGAGCTTCGGCGTGGTCGGCACCTCCGACGGCGGCCTGCCGATTCACGCCGGCGTGGTCACCGCCGACGGCGTGTTCGACCGTGCGCAGCTCAAGGCCGAAGGGCGTCCCGTCTTCTTCAACAATAACGGCATCCACCCGGGCGAGCCGGAAGGCATCGACGCCTGCATGGCGCTGGTGCGCGACTTCTGCACCGAGCCGGCGCGCCTGGCGGCGCTGGGCAAGACCGTGTTCCTGTTCGTCCCGATCTATAACGTCGACGGCAGCATCAACCGCGCCGATACGTCGCGCGTGAACCAGGACGGGCCGGAGCAGTTCGGCTTTCGCGGCAACGCGCGCAACCTGGACCTGAACCGCGACTTCGTCAAATGCGACAGCCTGACGGCCCAGGTATTCAACAAGCTGTTTACCGCGTGGGACCCGGACGTCATGGTCGACACGCACACCTCGAACGGCGCCGACTACCCGTACACCATGACCCTGATCCACACCCAGGCCGACAAGCTTGGCGGGGCGCTGGGCGCCTTCCTGCGCGACACCATGCTGCCGCATATGTTCAGCGACATGGAAAAGCGCGGCTGGCCTACCTGCCCGTATGTCAATCCGGTCAAGGACAGCCCGGACCACGGCATCGCCGAATTCCTGGAAACGGCGCGCTTCTCGACCGGCCTGGCGGCGCTGCACCACACGATCGGCTTCATGCCCGAGACGCACATGCTCAAGCCTTTCGCGGACCGCTACGCATCGATGCGCCAGCTGGTTGAATGCACGCTCGACTTCACGATCGCGAACGCCGCCACCGTCCAGCAGCTGCGCAAGGCCGCGCGCGAGGAAGGAAAAACGCGGCGCGAATGGCCGGTGCACTGGGCCATGGATGCCGGCAAACCGTCGACCTTCCGCTTCAAGGGCTATGCGGCCAAGTACAAGCCGAGCGTGATCGGCGCCTACCAGCGCCTGTGGTACGACCGCAATGAGCCGTGGGAAGGCGATATCGCCTACTACAACAGCTTCCCGGCCGATATCACGGTCACCGTGCCGCGCGCCTACGTGGTGCCGCAGGCATGGCGCCAGGCGATCGAGCGGCTGCAGTGGAACGGCGTGGCCATGGAGCGCATCGAGGCCGACCGCGTGGTGGAGGTGCAGTACTACCACGTGAAGGCGGTGACGTCGCGCGGGTCCGCTTACGAAGGTCAGATGTTCCATGACGACATGCAGCTCGAGAAGCGCACGGCGCAGCTGACCTTGCGCGCGGGCGACTACTGGATCCCGCTGGACCAGGACCAGGCGCGCTACGCGATCGAAACGCTGGAGCCGCAAGGGCATGACAGTTTCTTCCGCTGGGGCTTCTTCAACAGCGTGCTGGAAAAGAAGGAAGCGTATTCGGATTATGTGTTCGAAGACCACGCGTCCGACCTGCTGCGCGACGAGCCGGAACTGAAGACGAAGTTCGATGCGTGGAAGGCGGCCAATCCGGCGCTGGTGAGCAACCAGGCGGCGGTGCTCGATTTTGTTTTCGCGAACTGCAAGCGCTATGTGGAACCGGAGTGGAGAAGGTATCCGGTGTATTCCGTATTCTGAACCGTTATTCAATGCCGATGCGCGCATAAATGGTGGAAGGCGCGCTGCGCGCTGTTCCACCCTACGAAAACCGACGCGGCATTCCAGGCTTTCGTAGGGTGGGAAAGCGAAGCGCCTCCCACCTGTTCTTCGTCACTGAACTGCGGGCGTTTTCGCAATCCACTTGTCGACCTTCGCTTCGAGCAGCGACAGCGGCACGGTGCCATCCTCCAGCACGATCTCGTGGAACTTCTGCAGATTGAATTTATCGCCCATCGCAGCAGTCGCCCGCGCGCGCAATTGCGCGATCTTCAGCGCACCAATCTTGTAACCCAGCGCCTGGCCCGGCCACACCATATAGCGTTCGATCTCGCTGCGTGACAGCGCCTCGGTGTAACCGAGCGTATCGCGGTAATACTGGATCGCCTGTTCGCGCGTCCAGCCCTTCGCATGCATGCCGGTATCGACCACCAGGCGCGCCGCGCGCAGCATTTCGTCGTTCAGGTGGCCGAAATAGTCTTCCGGCTTGCCGAACAGTCCCATCTCCTTGCCCAGCGTTTCTGCATACAGGGCCCAGCCTTCGGTGTAGGCATTGTTTCCGCCGAACTTGCGGAAGTTCGGCAGGTTCATTTCCTGCAGCAGCGCGATATGGAAATGGTGGCCTGGCTGGCCTTCGTGCAGGAACAGGGTCACCATGCCGGTGCTGCCGTACTGCTTCGGATCGTTGACCACCGACCAGAACACGCCGGGACGCGAACCATCCGAGGCGGGCGCGGTGTAGTGGTCCGATGCGGTGGCGCGCGTCAGCTCGGGCTCCAGGCGCAGGTCCAGCGGCGCTTTCGGCCTGAGCGTGAACAGGGCGGGCAGTTTTTCCTTCAGCACCGCGTCGAGATTGCGGTACACATCGATGACTTCCTGTTCGGTCTTGAAGGGACGGAATTTCTCCTGCTGCGCCACCCAGCCCGGCAAGCCGGATGCCGGCCCGGTATAGCCCATCTTCGGTCCGGTGATGCCGAACTCGCCCTGGATGCGCGCCACTTCCTTCAGGCCGATCGCATGGATTTCGTCCGGCCCCAGCGCGGTCGTGGTCGACGCGGCCACCCTGGCCTGGTACCACGCCGCGCCGTTGGGCAGGGCGCTCCAGCCGGTGCTGGTGCGCGCAGCGGGCAGATAGTCTTTCTCGACGAAGCTGGCAAGGCGTTTGAGCGCCGGCGCCAGTTTGCTTGCGATGGTCTTGTGGTAGGCAGCGGTGAGCGCCTGCTTGTCCTTGGCGGAAAACGATGCCGGCATCTTCGTCACGGCCGTGTAGAAAATGTTCGATTCGGTGGACTTGCTGTCGAGCTTTTGCAACTGCGGCAGCATGGATACCACGGCCGCTTTCGGCAGCACGATCTGCTGCTTGATCCCCTGGCGCATATTGGCGATGGCCTGGTCGATCCAGGCCGGCAGCTGGTTCAGGCGATTCAGGTAGGCCTTGTATTCCTTGACCGTGGTCAGGCGCTGCGCGCCTTCGCCGCCGGCGTAATTTGCCAGCGTGAGCGGCATGCTGTCCATCTGGTTCATCGGCAGCAGGTGTTCGGGGAAGGCGGCCAAGGTCAGCGCCGACGCCAGCTCGAAATCGAGGATGTCGTAATTGATCTGGCGCCGGTGGTCAGTTCCATGCGGTCGATGGCGCGCAGGCGCTTCTGAAAGCCGCGCAGCTGCGCGAAATGGCGAGTGCGCAGCGTGGGCGAAATCGCCAGGCCGATCTGGTCGTCGAAGCGGTTGTCGCCGCTGTCGGTGGCATCGACCGGCTTGAAGCGGGCCACGCTGTCGTAATAGGCGTCGGCGATGGCATCGACTTGCATGCGCGCCTGTTCGGACGCTGCGCCGGAGACTTTGCCGGCAGGCGGTGGGGCGGCGGCGGCCGCGGCAGGGCTGAAAGCGAAGGCCAGCGCGGCGCACAGCGCGGTCAGGGAGAGACTGTTCTTCATGCTGTATCCGTGAAAAGTGAGAGTGAAAGCGCGACAAGGATACTTGATTAGCGCAGGAAACAGAACCCGATAGCCTGCGCTAATCGTTCCTACCTGTTCCGATTGGAATTTCGCGGACATGCCCGCGGCGGCCAGGCGTATGATTGCGGCGACAAGCAACGCTCTCCGCCGAGCCGGCAAGGTGTCCAACTATGCCGACCGGCCCAGGCATGCCAGGCTTTGTAGCGCGCCGCGCTGAAGTCAACGGGCCTCTGCCATTAAGGCCGCTTCCGCAATGGAAGCGGCTTTTTTGTTTCTGTAGATCGGCGGGGGCCGCTTATTTGTAGAAGCGCCAGCCGGGCTTGAAGTCGCGCGCGACCTTTTCGCCCTTCAGGCGGGCGCGTATCAGTTCGGCCGGCAGCATGCCGCCCGCCAGCACGCCGTCGTGGAAGTCCAGCAGGCTCATCTTGCCGCCGTCGACCAGTTCGCGGTTCAGCGACTGCAGCTGCAACGCGCCTATCATGTAGCCGGCCTGGTACAGCGGCGGATAGTCGCCATTGAAGGAGCGCCGCACTTCGGCGCGCGCATTGTCCGGCTCGTGGCCCACGCGCTGCACCAGCATGTCGACCGCCTGCTCGGGCGTGATTTTGCCGAGGTGGAAACCGAGCGAGAACAGGATGCGCGCGGCGCGGTGGTTGCGCCAGAACATCATGCCGATCCGGTCTTCCGGCTTCACCGCGAACTTGCGTTCGTACAGCAGCATTTCCCAGTACACGGCCCAGCCTTCGACAAAGAAGGGCGAATCGAACATGCGCCGCTGGCCCTGGTAGCGGTCGGCCATGAACATTTGCAGGTGGTGGCCCGGTATCAGTTCGTGGTGCACCACGGCGCGCGAAAAGTGCGGGTTGTTGCCGCGCATGGTCATCAGCTTTTGCTCGTGCGTCATGTCGTCGGTCGGGTAGGACACCAGGATCGTGTGCCCGCCCAGGAAGAAGGGGCTCACCATCTGGCGCTCCGGCGACAGCATGTCCATGCGCCAGGCGCGGCGCGCCACTTCCGGCACCGTCACCAGCTTGTGCTGGTCGACATAGGAGATCGCTTCCTCGGCCAGCCTGCGCACCATGGCGGTCTGCTCGCCCGGCGCCACGTACAGGGCCTTCACTTTTTCCATGGCGGCGTGCCAGTCGCTGCCGAAGCCCATCTCGGCGGCGGCGGCGCGCAGTTCGGCTTCGCCCCAGGCCAGCTCCTTCTCGGCCAGGGCCATCAGTTCCTCCGGCGTGTACGGCACCATGTCGCGCTGCAGGGCGCTGACCAGGCCATCGCGCCCGATCGGGTCGCCCGCCACATTGAGCAGCTTGGGCGAGGACTTGCCCACCAGGCGCTCGTTCAGGCTGGCGGCATAGTCGGCCAGCGCCTTGTCCAGCTCCGCATAGGGGCGCTTGACCCACCAGCTCAGCGTCGGATCGAAGCCGTTGTAGTAGCTGTTCCACTCCTTCATGTCCTTGGCGGTGGCCGCCAGGATCTGCACCGCGCGGTTGGCCACGCTGCGCGACGCCATCGGCCTGGCCGACTTGATGTCGCCGCCCGCCAGCAAGGCTTCCTGCTGCGCGCGCACGGCCACCAGGGTTTTCTGGAGCAGGGCGGCGGTGGCGGCGCCGTCCTGCGCCTGCATCATGCGGCGCGCTTCGAGCATGTCGATCAGCGGGCGCAGGAAGGGGATCAGTGGCTCGGCTTCGGCATAGCGTTTCGATTGGGCGGCCAGTTCGCGCAGTTCGAAGTCCAGCTGGTTGCGCATCATGACCACGTCGATGCGGTCTTCCACGCCGAAGGTGTCGAAGGGCATGGCGTCGAGCGCGGTGCGCCATTGCTGGTAGAAGTCGCGCATTTGCGCCGTGCGCGCATGGCCGTGGTTGACGGTGTACTTGCGGTCCAGGCTTTCGAAGTCGAGCTGGTAGCGGTGGATGAATGCCGGCATGGCCTGCTGCGGCATGGCGAAATGCGACAGCGGCGGCGTCAGGGGCGCAGCCGCGCTGGCGCAGGAAAATGCCGCCGCGGCCAGGATCAGTGCGGCGCGCATCAGTAGCTGGCCAGTGGCGTCGGCACGCCGTTCTTGAAGGTATACACGGTCACGGCCGACTGCTTCATGTTCCCGGCAGCGTCGTAGGCGTAGTTGCCCACGATGCCCTTGTAGCTGCTCGCGTGCAGCGCCGTGCCCACCACCGAAGGATCGATCGAGTTGGTCGCCTTCATGGCCTGCGCGATGAACATGGCCTGGTCGTAGAACGAGGCCGCATACACGTCCGGCGCCTGCTTGAAGCGCTCAAGATAGCGCTTCTGGAAAGCCGGGCCGTTGGCGCGCTTTTCGAGGATCGCGCCACCCTGGGCGCACAGCACGTTTTCGCCGACGGCGTCGCCGCCCAGCTTGGCCATCTCGGGGCTGCACAGGGTGTCGCCACCGAGCAGCTTGACGTCCTTCAGGCCCAGCGCGCGCATCTGGCGCGCCATCGGCGCACCTTGCGGCGCGTAGCCGCCGAAGAAAATCGCGTCCACTTTCCTGGCCTTCAAGGCGGTCAGGATGGCGGCGAAGTCGCTCGCCTTTTCGTTGGTGAATTCGTGCCCGGCCACCTTCATGCCCGACGCCTTTGCCTGCTTGGCGAATTCGGCGGCCACGCCCTGGCCGAAGGCGGTGCGGTCGTCGATCACGCCCACCGTCTTCACCTTCAGTTCCTTGGCCGCGAACGCCGCCATCGAGGAGCCCACCTGGTTGTCGCTGGCCACCATGCGGAACACGGTCTTGTAGCCGCTCTGCGTGACCTTCGGATTGGTGCCGACGGTCGACATCAGGATGCCGGCGTCGTTGTAGATGCGCGAGGCGGGAATGGCCACGCCCGAGTTGTACGGGCCGAGCACGAAGCGCACGCCTGCATCGACAAACTTCTGCGCCACGATGACGCCCGCTTTCGGGTCGCCCTGGTCGTCGTCGGACAGCAGTTCGAACTTGATGACCTGGCCGCCGATGGTGAGCTTTTTCGCGTTCAGTTCTTCAATCGCCAGCCGCGCGCCGTTCTCGTTGTCCTTGCCGGCAAAGGCGTTCGATCCGGACAGCGGTCCGGTCACGCCGATCTTGACGACGGTGTCGGCTGCGGCGCCTTGGGATGCCAGCAGGGCAGCTGCGGCGAGGGTCAATACATACTTGCAAGACGACATGCGATTCACTCCTGGGATCTGGACCAGCGGCAATCATCGCACGATTTACACAAATACTTGTGTGGTTTTAGGCGGGCAAGCCGTGCGAAATCAGCTCAAGCGGGAGGGCCGTGGTGAACTTTATTTGCTCCATGGAGAAGGCCGACGACACGCCGGTCAGGTGCGCCGCCTTGATCAGCTTCTTGTAGAAGCGGTCGTAGCCGCCGATGTCGGTGGTGACCACTTTGAGCAGGTAGTCGACATTGCCGCTCATGCGGTGAAATTCCAGCACTTCGGGCAGGGCAACCACGGCGGCGGCGAACTGGTTCAGCCATTTTTCGTCGTGCTCGCTGGTCTTGATGCTGACGAAGACCGTCACCGGCAGCCCGATTTTCTGGCGGTTGACGATGGCCACCCGGCTTTCGATATAGCCCTCTTCTTCGAGCCGCTTGACGCGTTTCCAGCACGGCGTGCTCGACAGCCTGACCTTCTCGCTGAGCCCGGCAATCGAGAGGGTGCCATCGGTCTGCAAGGCCGCCAGTATCGCGCAATCGTAGTTGTCGAGATTATTCATGCTGTTTTTCTTCAAAATGTGGAATGAATATGCTGAATAATAGCGCTTATCCGGAAAATGGAGAATGCTTTCTCGTGTGCATTTCGCTACCATATGCCCCATGCATACGGAAATCTACCTCGACGCCAACGCCACCTCGCCGGTCTTGCCGGCCGCCATCGCCGCCGCCACCCTGGCCATGGCCGAGGGCTTCGGCAATCCCAGCAGCAGCCACGCTACCGGCATGAAGGCCAGGGCCATGCTCGACGCGGTCCGCGCGCGCGCTTGCCGCCTGCTGGGGGTGGGCGCGGGCAGCCTTATTTTCACCAGCGGCGCCACCGAAGGCATACAGACCGCCGTGCTGTCGGCGCTGTGCGCGATCCGCGAACGGCGCGCGCAGGGCGAGGCCACGGGCGACCTGCTGCTGTACGGCGCCACCGAACACAAGGCCGTGCCCGAAAGCCTGGCCCACTGGAACCGCCTGCTGGGCATGCACCTCGAGCTGCGCGCATTGCCGGTCGACGCCAGCGGCCGCCACCGGCTCGACGTGCTGCGCGAACTGGCGCCCCGCGCGGCGCTGGTATGCACCATGGCCGCCAACAACGAGACGGGCGTCGTGTCCGACCTGGACGGCATCGCCGCGGCGCTGGACGGCAGCAGCGCTTACTGGATGGTCGACAGCGTGCAGGCGCTCGGCAAGCTGGCCCTGGACCTGGCCGCCACCCGCATCGATTACGCGCCGTTTTCCGGCCACAAGTTGTATGCCCCGAAAGGCATCGGCATGCTGTACGTGCGCGACGGCGCGCCCTACACCCCGCTGATGTGCGGTGGCGGCCAGGAAGCCGGCCAGCGCGCCGGTACCGAAAACATGGCCGGCGTGGCCGCCCTGGGCGCCGTGCTCGAGGCGCTGGAGCAGGGCGCCGCTTTCCGCACGCATGCGCAGCTGGCCCGGTACCGCGAACGCCTGGCCGGCGCGCTGCAAAGCGCCTTGCCTGGTGTAGTCTTCAACGCCGGTTTCGAAGTGTCGCTGCCCACCACGCTCAATTTTTCCGTGCCCGGCTTTTCGAGCAAGGAATTGCTCGACCTGTTCGACGCGGGCGGGGTGCGCGTGTCGGCCGGCTCGGCCTGTTCGGCGGCCAAGGCCGCGCCCAGCTACGTGCTGGTGGCCATGCAGCTGCCGGACTGGCGCTGCGCCGCCGCGGTGCGCATGTCCTTCGGGCCGATGGCCGACGACGCTTTCATCGACGCCGCCTGCGCGCGCATCGCCCATTGCGGCGAGGCGCTGCGCGCCAGCTGCCTGATTCCATCGAGCGTGCCGTCGGAAAGCCGCGACGGCGTGATCCAGCTGGGCGTGGACGGCGCCTGTACCTGGATGCTGCTCGACGCGGCCAGCCGCAGCTGCGCCATCATCGATCCTTTGGCGCCACTGGCCGAACGCATCGCCGACTTCGTGCGCTGCCAGGGCTACCGCGTGCGCGCCATCGTCGACACCCATGCGCACGGCGCGGGCCGTGCCGCCTTGCTGGCCCTGCTGGAAGGGCAGCTCGAGCGCGCTGCCTCGCGCGATCCGCTGGGCTGGCCCGCCGATAGCGAATGCATCGCCCTGGCCAATGGCATGCTGGTCAACGCGGTCACGCTGGGCGGCAAGGTCCTGGCGCGCCTGCCGCAGGCCGATGGCGACTTCGGCCGCGTCACGTATTTGTCCGGCACGGCGCTGCACGAAAAGAAGCTGGCCGCGGCCGACGTGCGCTTTGCCTTTACCGGCGTGGCGCTGGCGCCGCGCCTGGCCGCGCTGATCGGGCCGCAAACCATTTTGTGTCCGGCGCACGAGCAGGGCAGCATGTCGTGCACCACGCTGGCGGCCGAGGAAACGCAGGCCGCCGCCGGTCCCGTCCAGGAACTCGACCCGCCGGCGCTGGAGCGCTTCCTGCGCAGCCATCCCGACGCCCTGCTGATCGACGTGCGCGAAGCCTACGAGCACGCGGCCGGCGCCGGCGGATGGCAGGGCCGGGCCGCCCACAGCGTGCCCCTGTCGCGCTTGGCCGACCGCTTGGCCGTGTGGCTGCGCGCCGAACAGCGTCCGCTGGTGTTCTTTTGCCGCAGCGGCGGGCGCAGCGCCCGCGCGGCGGCCTGCCTGCAACGCCTGGGCTACCGCAATGCCTGGCATGTCAGCGGGGGCTTGAACCTCGCGCGCTAGTTTTCCGTCTTCCTGTTTTCCGTTTGCGGCCTGCCTTATCAGCAGGTCGTTTTTTTTGGTAAATGCAGCAGGGCATTGCTTCTTGCCGCAGGTGAAGGTCCGGCTTGTGTACGGTGGCGCACAGTGATTTTTCTGCTCCCGCCGTAGCATGTCAGCAGCCGTACGACCCGGCCGCAACTCGCTGTTTCGCAGCGTGTTGGCTTCTCATGCCCACGCGAGGTCTCTGTTGAACCAAGAAAACACCATCCTGGCGGATACTCTCTCATCCTGGCGCAAGACGCTCGATGGCCAGACCGATCCGACCGACGAATTCCCCCTCCGCTCCGAACTGTTCAGTGCAGCCCAGATGGCGGCGCACGGCAAGAATGTCGCCGGCCGCCATGTGCTGAGCAACAAGGGCGGCGCCGACCGCCTGCTGCCGCGCCTGTCCGACAATGCCAGCGTCATTTCCGATACCTGCACCGAGCTGACCGCCGCCATCAAGGCCGGGCGCCAGATCACGCCGGCCTCCGAATGGCTGCTCGACAATTTCTACCTGATCGAAGAGCAGATCCGCATCGCCCGCCGCCATTTGCCGAAGGATTACAGCAAGGAGTTGCCGCGCCTGTCCAACACGGACGCCGACGGCACGCCGCGCGTATACCAGATCGCGCTCGAAATCATTTCGCATGGCGATGGCCGGGTCGACCCCGAAAGCCTGTCGCGCTTTGTCGCCGCCTACCAGGACGTGGCCACCCTCAAGCTCGGCGAACTGTGGGCCATTCCCATCATGCTGCGCATCGCGCTCATCGAAAACCTGCGCCGGGTAGCGGCGCGCGTCTACGACAACCGCAGCCAGCGCGACCGCGCCAATATCTGGGCCGACCAGATGAGCGAGACGGCCGAAAAAAACCCGAGCGACCTGATCCTGCTGGTGGCCGACATGGCCCGCTCCGGCCAGCCCATGAACAGCGCCTTCGTGGCCGAGCTGGCGCGCCGCCTGCAAGGGCAGAGCCCGTCGCTGACGCTGGCCTTGCAATGGGTCACCACGCGCCTGGCCGATGCCGGCCTGACCATCGAACAGCAAATCCAGGCCGAGATCGGCCAGCAAGCCGCCGACCAGGTATCGATCAGCAACAGCATCGGCAGCTTGCGTTTCCTTGGCACCATGGACTGGCAGGAATTCGTCGAAACCATGAGCGCGGTCGAGCAAACCCTGCGCATGGATCCGTCCGGCACCTACGGCAAGATGGATTTTTCCACGCGCGACAATTACCGCCACGTCATCGAAAAACTGGCCAAGCAGTGCCGCCACACGGAAGTGGAAGTCGCCGAACAGGCGCTCGCGCTGGCGCTGGAAAACCGCGACCCGGCCGCCGGCGGGCTGGACGAACGGCGGCGCCACATCGGCTACTACCTGGTCGGGCGCGGCTTGCATGCGCTCGAACGGCGCCTGGGCGTCCACCTGGGCCCGAATGAAGCGCTGCGCAAGAATGCGCGCAATGCGCCGCTGTCGACTTACCTGGGTGCTATCGTCATCTTCACGGCCTTGTTTACCGCCGCCGTGGTGCGCCATGCCATGCTGGCCGGGGTGGACGGTCCGCTGCTGTTCGTGGCCGGCTTCCTGGCCGCGCTCGGCTCGAGCCAGCTGGCGCTGGCGCTGGTGAACCTGATGGCCAGCCAGCTGACCCGGCCGCATCCGCTGCCGCGCATGGATTTCAAGGACGGCATTCCACCGGACGCGCGCAGCATCGTGGTGGTGCCCACCCTGCTGTACAGCCGCGACAATGTCGCCTCCCTGGTCGAGGCCCTGGAAGTGCGCTACCTTGCCAACCGCGATCCCCAGCTGCGCTTTTGCCTGCTGACCGATTTCGCCGACGCCGACAAGGAACACCTGCCCGGCGACGCCGAGCTGGTGGGGCAGGTGCGCGAGCTGATCGACGAGCTCAATGTCCGCTACGCTAGCGACGCCGACCTGGCCCGCCTAGACGAGCATGGCCAGCCCTGCGTGACCCGGCAGCGCGTGCAGCCTTTCCTGCTGCTGCACCGTCCGCGCCTGTGGAACAGCAGCGAAAACGCCTGGATCGGCTTCGAGCGCAAACGCGGCAAGCTGGCCGACCTGAACGCCTTCCTGCGCGGCGGCGCGCGCGACAAGTTTTCGGTGGTCGCGGGCGACCTCGACGGCCTGTCCGAAATCCGCTACGTGATCACGCTCGACACCGACACCCAGCTGCCGCGCGACGCCGCGCGCCAGTTCATCGCCACCATGGTCCATCCGCTGAACCGGCCGCAGCTCGACCCGGCGGGGCGCTGCGTGGTCGAAGGCTACGGCATCCTGCAGCCGCGCGTGGCGGCGGCGCTGCCGGGCGAAAACGCCTCGCTCTACGAAACCCTGTGCGGCGGCGAACCGGGCATCGACCCGTATACCCGCACCGTGTCCGACGTCTACCAGGACGTGTTCTACGAAGGTTCCTTCGTGGGCAAGGGCATTTACGACATCGATACCTTCGAAACCGTGCTCGGCAACCGCCTGCCCGACAACCAGATCCTCAGCCACGATTTGCTGGAAGGCTGCTACCTGCGCGCCGGCCTGCTTTCCGACGCCCAGCTGTACGAAGAATACCCGGCCCGCTACAGCGACGACGTCAGCCGCCGCCACCGCTGGACCCGCGGCGACTGGCAGCTGGCCGGCTGGCTGCTGCCCAGCGTGCCGTCGGCCAGCGGCAAGCGCGAACCGAATCCCCTGTCCGCCCTGTCGCGCTGGAAGCTGTTCGACAACCTGCGCCGCAGCGTGGTGCCGGCCGTGCTCACCACCCTCATGCTGCTGGGCTGGTTTGCGCTCCCGTCGCCCCTGTTCTGGACCGGCGCCGTGCTGGCCGCGATCTTCCTGCCGACCTGCATCACCGTGCTGTTCGACCTGGTCGAAAAATCGCACGACGTGCTCTGGCGCCAGCATGTTTCCAGCGCCATGAAGGGCGCGCGCCTGATGTTCGGCCACGCGCTGCTCACGCTCGCCTTCCTGCCCTACGAAGCCTGGTTCAGCGCGGACGCCATCCTGCGCGCCTGCTGGCGCATGGTCGTGTCGCGCCGCCACCTGCTCGAGTGGCGCGCTTTCAGCCTGGCCCGCTCCAGCACCGACATGGAAAGCAACTGGCAAAGCATGTGGTTCGCGCCCACGCTGGCGCTGGCCACCGGCCTGCTGCTGGGCTACTTCCGGCCCGAGGCGCTGCCGTTCGCGCTGCCGGTCCTGCTGCTGTGGTTTTTCTCGCCGGTGCTGGCATGGTGGATCAGCCGCCCGGTGCCGCGCGACCTGGCCCAGCTCGATTCCCCGCAAACCGTGTTCCTGCAAACCCTGGCGCGCAAGACCTGGAGCTTCTTCGAAACCTTCGCCGGCGCCGAGGACAACTGGCTCGCGCCCGACAATATGCAGGAGCACCCCACCCGCGTGGTGGCGCACCGCACCTCGCCCACCAATATCGGCATGTCGCTGCTGGCCAACCTCACGGCCTGGGACTTCGGCTTCGTCACGGCCGGCCAGGTCTTGCAGCGCACCACCGACACCTTCAATACCATGGCCCGCATGGACCGCTACCAGGGCCACTTTTATAACTGGTACGACACCCGCAGCCTGGCGCCGCTGCATCCCATGTATGTGTCGGCGGTCGACAGCGGCAACCTGGCCGGCCATTTGCTCACGCTCGCGCCCGGCCTGGCCGGGCTGGCCGACCAGCCGCTGATCGGCAAGCAGACGCTGGACGGCGTCGCCATCACGCTGCGCGTGGTGCAGGAACACGCGGCCGAAGCCGGGCCTGGCGTCAAGGAAGCCATCGTGGCCATGCAGAATGCCGTGTCGCCGGACCGCGTGCGCGAAGCCGAGACCCTGCCCGGCATGGTCAGCGTGCTCGAACGCATGGCCGCCTGCGCCGACGACATCCTGGTCGCCATGCAGCCGGTGGCCGAACCGTCCCTGCAATGGTGGGCCGACAAGCTGGTCGAACAATGCCATGCGGCCCGCGACGAGCTGCTGTTCTTCACGCCCTGGATGCAGTCGGCCCAGGAATACGTGGTCGATTCGAGCCTGGCGCGCATCCCGACGCTGCGCGAGCTGGCCGGCTTTGCCCTGACCGGCAGCCCGAGCAGCGACCTGGCGCCGAGCGAACGCGAACGCCAGCAAACCCTGACCGCCCTGGTCGGCCAGGGCAGCGAACGGGCCGCGCGCCGCATGGAAAAAATCGCCACCCTGGTGGCCGAGGCGCGCGCTTTCGCCAACATGGATTTCGGCTTCCTGTACAACAGCGTCACCGACCTGCTGGCGATCGGCTACAACGTGTCCGACCGCCGCCTGGACGCGGCCCACTACGACCTGCTCGCGTCCGAAGTGCGGCTGTGCAGTTTCGTGGGCATCGCCCAGGGACAGTTCCCGCAGGAGCACTGGTTCGCCCTGGGCCGCCAGCTGTGCATCATCGAAGGCGAACAGCTGCTGCTCTCGTGGAGCGGTTCCATGTTCGAATACCTGATGCCGCTGCTGGTCATGCCGACCTATGCCAATACCCTGCTCGACCAGACCTTCCGCTCGGTGGTCAGGGTGCAGATGGCCTACGGGCGCCAGCGCGACATTCCCTGGGGTATATCGGAATCGGGCTACAACATCGTCGACGCCAGCATGAATTACCAGTACCGCGCGTTCGGCGTGCCCGGCACGGGCCTCAAGCGCGGCCTGGCCGACGACCTGGTCATCGCGCCTTACGCCACTATGCTCAGCCTGATGGTCGACCCGGACGCCGCGGTGCAGAACCTGCAGCGCATGGCCGAGCTGGGTTTCATGGGCAAGTACGGCTTTTACGAAGCGATCGACTACACCACGGCGCGCCTGCCGCGCGGCCAGAATTTTGCCGTGGTGCGCTCCTTCATGGCCCATCACCAGGGCATGGGTTTCCTGGCCATGAGCTATCTGCTGCACGACCGCCCCATGCAGCGCCGCTTCGAATCCGATCCGCTGTTCCAGGCCACGCTGCTGGTGCTGCAGGAACGGGTGCCGCGCGCCGGCGCCTTCTATTCGAATACGGCCGAGCTGGCCGCCCTGCGCGCGCCCACCCTGGAAACGGTGATGCCGATGCGCATCGTGACCCAGACCACCACCACCCAGCCGGAAGTGCAACTGCTGTCGAACGGGCGCTATCACGTCATGGTCACCAGCGCCGGCGGCAGCTACAGCCGCTGGAAGGACCTGGCCGTGACGCGCTGGCGCGAAGACGCCACGTCCGACAACTGGGGCAATTTCTGCTATGTGCGCGACGTCGACAGCGGCCATTTCTGGTCGACCGCCTTCCAGCCCACGCTGGTCGAGCCGAAGAAGTACGAAGTCATCTTTTCGGAAGGGCGCGCCGAATTCCGCCGCCACGACCGCGGCATCGACCTGCATACCGAGATCGTGGTGTCGCCCGAAGACGATATCGAAATGCGGCGCACCCGCATCACCAACAAGTCGTCGGTACGGCGCGTGATCGAGTTCACCAGCTATGCCGAAGTGGTGATGGCGCCAGCCGCCGCCGATGCCGCGCATCCGGCCTTCAACAAGCTGTTCGTGCAGACCGAGATCCTGCCGCACGAAAACGCCATCCTGTGCACGCGCCGTCCGCGCAGCAAGGGCGAGCACATGCCCTGGTTGCTGAACCTGATGACGGTGCACGACGGCGAATTGCTGGACGTGTCCTTCGAGACCAGCCGCAGCGAATTCATCGGCCGCGCCAACAGCACGGTCGCGCCGCGCGCCATGCTCGAACCGGACGCCCTGGGCGGCAGCGAAGGCTCGGTGCTCGACCCCATCGTCGCGATCCGCTACAAGGTCACGCTCGAACCGGACCAGGTGGTCACGCTCGACGTGGTGACCGGCATGACGGAAACGCGCGAAGCGGCCCTGCACCTGATCGACAAATACCAGGACCGCCACCTGGCCGACCGCGTGTTCGAACTGGCCTGGACCCACAGCCAGGTGGTGCTGCGCCAGCTGAACGCGTCCGAGTCCGACGCCCAGCTGTACAGCCGCCTGGCCAGCGCCGTCATCTACCCGAACGCGTCGCTGCGGGCCGAAGCGTCCATCCTGACGCGCAACCAGCGTGGCCAGTCGGGGCTGTGGGCCTACGCCATTTCGGGCGACCTGCCGATCGTGCTCATGCAGATCAAGGAGCCGGCCAATATCGAACTGGCGCGCCAGATGGTGCAGGCGCATGCCTACTGGCGCCTGAAGGGGCTGGTGGTGGACCTGGTCATCTGGTACGAAGACCAGTCGGGCTACCGCCAGCTGCTGCACGACCAGATCATGGGCTTGATCGCCTCGGGCATCGACGCCCAGGCCATCGACCGCCCGGGCGGCATCTTCGTGCGCCTGCTCGACCAGATTTCGGGCGAAGACCGGGTGCTGATGCAGTCGGTGGCGCGCGCCATCATTTCCGACAGCCGCGGCACGCTGGCCGACCAGGTCAAGCGCGCCACGCCGGTGGCGCCGAAACTGGCGCTGCTGGCCGTCGATCCGCGCCCTGAACCGGTGCAGATGCGCGCCGGCATTGCGCGCCATGGGCCGGAGCTGATCCTGCACAACGGCCTGGGCGGCTTCACCGAGGACGGACGCGAATACGTGATCCGCACCAGCGGCGAAATGCGCACCCCGGCGCCGTGGGTGAACGTGCTGGCCAACCCCAGCTTCGGCAGCGTGGTGTCGGAAAGCGGCCAGGCCTACACCTGGAGCGAGAACGCGCACGAATTCCGCCTCACGCCGTGGGACAACGACCCCGTATCGGACGGCAGCGGCGAAGCCTTTTACATCCGCGACGAACAAAGCGGCAAGTTCTGGTCGCCCACCGCGCTGCCGGTGCGCGCCGCCGGCGAATACATCGCGCGCCACGGCTTCGGCTACAGCGTGTTCGAACACAGCGACGAAGGCATCCACAGCGAACTGACCACCTTCGTGGTGCTCGACGCGTCGATCAAGTATTCCGTCATTGTGCTGCGCAACGACAGCACGGTGCCGCGCAAGCTTTCCTGCACCGGCTACGTGGAATGGGTGCTGGGCGACCTGCGCGCCAAGTCGTCGATGCATGTCACCACCGAGCTCGATCCCCTGAGCGGCGCGCTGTTCGCGCGCAATGCCTACAACACGGAGTTTTCGGGCCGGGTGGGCTTCTTCCACGTGAACGCGGTCAACCGCACGGTGACCGCCGACCGCAACGAATTCATCGGCCGCAACCGTACCCTGGCCAGCCCCGCTGCCATGGCGCGGGCGCGCCTGTCGGGCAAGGTGGGCGCGGCGCTCGACCCCTGCGCCGCGCTGCAGGTCAGCATCGAGCTGCAGCCGGGCGAAACGCGCGAGCTGGTGTTCATGCTGGGCGTGGGCGGGCGCCGCAATGCGGACGCCAGCGGCATCATCCAGGCCTACAACGGCAGCGAGGCGGCGGCCGCCGCCTTCGCGAAGGTGCGCGAGCACTGGGAACACACGCTCGGCGCGGTGCGCATCGACACGCCCGATCCTTCGCTCGACGTGATCGCCAACGGCTGGCTGATGTACCAGACCATCGCCTGCCGCATGTGGGCACGCAGCGGCTACTACCAGTCGGGCGGCGCCTATGGCTTCCGCGACCAGCTGCAGGATGCGATGGCCATGATCCACACCGAACCGCATTTGCTGCGCGAGCACCTGCTGCTGTGCGCCGCGCACCAGTTCCTGGAAGGCGACGTGCAGCACTGGTGGCATCCGCCGTCGGACCGCGGCGTGCGCACGCATTGTTCGGACGATTACCTGTGGCTGCCGCTGGCCGCGCACCGTTACGTGATCGGCACGGGCGACCGCAGCGTGCTGGGCGAGCAGGCGCCGTTCCTGGAAGGGCGCCTGCTCAAGCAGGAAGAAGAGTCGTATTACGACATGCCGGTCCGTTCAGGCCAGAGCGCCGACCTGTACGAACACTGCGTGCGCGCCATCAAGCGCGGCCTGCGCTTCGGCGAGCACGGCTTGCCCCTGATCGGCACCTGCGACTGGAACGACGGCATGGACCGGGTGGGCAACGAGGGCAAGGGCGAAAGCGTGTGGCTGGCCTTCTTCCTGTTCGACGTGCTGCAAAAGTTCGCCGAAGTGGCCACCGTCTACGGCGACCATGCCTTCTCCGACACCTGCCGCGAAGAAGCGCGCAAGCTGGCCGCCAATGTCGAGGAACATGCCTGGGACGGCCGCTGGTACCGGCGCGCCTACTTCGACGATGGCACGCCGCTCGGTTCGCACACCAACGACGAATGCCAGATCGATTCGATCTCGCAAAGCTGGGGCGTGCTGTCGGGCGCGGCCGATCCGGTGCGCACCCTGTCGGCCATGAAGGCGGTCGACGAGCGCCTGGTGCGGCGCGACTACGGCCTGGTGCAGCTGCTCGATCCGCCCTTCGACGACGGCGTGCTCAATCCGGGCTATATCCGCGGCTATGTGCCGGGCGTGCGCGAGAACGGCGGGCAGTACACCCACGCCGCCATCTGGACCGCCATGGCCTTCGCCAAGATGGGCGACACCGAGCGGGCCTGGGAGCTGCTGCGCATGATCAATCCGGTGCGGCACGGCGCCACCGCGCGCGACGCGGCGCTGTACAAGGTGGAGCCCTATGTGGTGGCGGCCGACGTGTACGCCGTGTCGCCGCACATCGGGCGCGGCGGCTGGACCTGGTACACGGGGTCGTCGGGCTGGATGTACCGCCTGATCGTGGAGTCGCTGCTGGGCGTGACCCTGGCGCAGGACCGCCTGGCGCTAGCTCCCAAATTGCCGGCCGACTGGCCCGGTTTCGCGCTGTCTTACCGCTACCGCAGCGCCGTGTATTCCATCGCCGTGTCGACCGGTGCGACGGACGCGATGACGGTCGACGGCGTGCCGCAGGACGGGCGCGTGATCAACATGAAAGATGACGGCAATGTCCACATCGTGAAGCTGCAGTTGCGTCGTTAAGCGTCTATTTTCATGCGATCGGCGGTGATAATGTTCATATCTGGACATTTTCAACATTTCCGCCACAAGGGCCCGTGATAATTTTCACGGGCCTTTTTGCATCGCGCGCCCATGAACTTTGCTGCTCTCCCAGCAAGGCCATTTCTTTCGAGAAAAACAAAACCGGTTTTGCTTGATTTATATCATTTCACTCTCAATACGCAAGCTTATTCGAATTTGTAGGTCATATTGACGTCATGCATAGTTGGGACAATTCAGTTGTGAGAATTCATAAGTTTTTAAAATCAACGAACGGGAAAACAAATGCGTCAGTTCAGTAAATCGAAGTTCCTGCCCCACCTAGCAATGGCCCTGGCCCTGTCCGCCAGCAACATGGTCCTCGCTTCCGAAGCCGACCACCGCGAATTCGAAGCCACGCTGCACGTGCCCTACAAGGCCGCGGCATCGGCGAAAAAAGAAGCACGCGTGTTCACGCTCAATTTCGAATATCCCTATGTGGAAAAGGCGCAGGATATCCACTGGCGCGTGGAACTGGTCGGCCCGGCCGGCCAGGTGGTCGAGAACTGGCATGGCGTACAGCGCCTGTTCAAGAAGTCGGCCGAAGTGAAAGTGAAATGGAACGGCCGCAGCGACGCCATCAGCGTACCGGACGGCCTGTACACGGTGCGCATGCAAGCCGTCTCGCGCGATGCGCCGGCCCAGGGCACGGCCGTCGACCATTCGGAAGCGGCGGTCGAGCGCCAGCTGGCAGCCGGCGGCGATGAATTGATCGAGCAGGCGTGGGAGATTTCGGTCGGCAAGAACGCGGCTCCGCAGATGCCGCAATTCGCACCGATGCAGACCACCAAGGCTGCCGCTGCGGACATGAAGACCATGGACGTGGCCAAGGCGTCGGACAATTTCTCGATCCAGGCCGCGGCGCCGGCGGTCGGCTCGCTGCCGTACACCGTGTATTTCGCCAACCTGCACAGCCAGACCAACCACAGCGATGGCGGCGGCGCCGTCGGCAGCTGCTCCGGTTCGCAGCAGCCGCTGGCCGCACCGTTCGGCCCCAGCGACGCCTACGCCTACGCCAAGGGCAAGGGCCTCGACATCCTGATGACGTCCGAGCACAACCACATGTACGACGGTTCCTCGGGCACCAATGCGTCGGCCACCCCGGCCGCGGCCAAGGCCCTGTACCAGTCGGGCCTGACGGCGGCGGCCGACTTCAATGCGGCCAATCCGAACTTCCTGGGCGTGTACGGCCTGGAGTGGGGCGTCATCAATAATGGCGGCCACCTGAACATCTTCAATTCGAACGAACTGCTGGCCTGGGAAGTGAACAGCAGCGGCCAGCTGCTGGGCGACACCCTGACCGACAAGACCGACTACGCCGGCCTGTACACCCTGATGCGCCAGCGCGGCTGGGTTGGCCAGTTCAACCATCCATCGACCAGCGGCCAGTTCCTGGTCAATGGCGTACCGCTCGGCTACACAGCCGACGGCGACCAGGCCATGGTCCTGTGCGAAATCCTGAACACCTCGGCGTTCTCGGTCAACACCACCGAAACCGAAACCGGCCGCAGCAGCTACGAAAGCGCCTGCAAGAAGGCGCTCGAGTCGGGCTTCCACGTGGCCTTCGCCACCAACCAGGATAACCATTGCGCCAACTGGGGCGCGTCGTACACCAACCGTACCGGCGTGCTGATCCCGAACGGCACGGCGCTGACCCAGGCCAGCTTCGTCGACGCCCTGAAGGCGCGCCGCCTGTTCGCCACCATGGACAAGACCTCGCAGCTGGTACTGACCGCGAACGGCAACATCATGGGTTCGCGCATCACCAACAGCGGCACGCTGAACCTGGTGGCCAACTACGCCAGCACCTCCGGCCAGACCGCGGCGACGGTATCGATCGTAGAAGGCGTGCCGGGCCGCAATGGCACCGCCACCGAATTGTCGACCACCGCCAACACCACCATCACCCCGTCGGTGGGCGATCACTATTACTACGCCAAGATCACCCAGGCGGACGGCAAGATCCTGTGGTCGGCCCCGATCTGGGTTTCCCAGACCGCCGGCGGCGACACCACCAAGCCGGTCGTGTCGGCCAGCGAATCTGGCACCAGCGGCAATATCACCGTCTCGGCCAGCGCCACCGACAACGTGGGCGTGACGATGGTGGAGTTCTATGTCGATGGCGTGCTCAAGGCCAGCAGCAACCTGGCCCCGTACAGCGCCGTCATCAACTCGACCACGCTGAGCAATGGCAGCCACGTCCTGGTCGCCAAGGCCTATGACGCGGCCGGCAATGTGGGCGATTCGAGCGCGGTATCGTTTTCCGTCAACAATGTGGTGCCGGACACCAGCGCCCCTGTGGTGTCGGCCAGCGAAAGCGGCAGCAGCGGCACCATCACCCTGAACGCGACCGCCAGCGACAATGTGGGCGTGACCAAGGTGGAGTTCTTTGTCGATAACGTCCTGCAGGGCACGGACACCGCATCGCCCTACACGATGACGATGAATTCGGCCACGCTGACCAACGGCAGCCATGCGCTGACGGCCAAGGCCTTCGACGCGGCCGGCAACAACAAGCTGTCGGCGCCGGTAAGCTTCAGCGTGAGCAATACGACGTCGGCGCAGCTGGTTCTCAACAGCAGCTTCGAATCGGGCGCCAGTTCGTGGACGGCCAGCAGCGGCGTGATCACCAGCGATTCCACCCAAGCCGCCCGCACCGGTACCTGGAAGGCATGGATGAATGGCTACGGCGCGGCGCACACCGATACGCTGTACCAGCAGGTCGCCATTCCCGCCACGGTGACCAGCGCCACGCTCAAGTTCTGGCTGAAGATCGCGTCGAGCGAAACGACGACCACCAATGCCTACGATACGCTCAAGGTCCAGGTGCGCAGCACCAGCGGCGCGGTCCTGGCCACGCTGGCGACCTATTCGAACCTGAACAAGGGTACGACCTTCCTCGAGAAGTCGTTCAGCCTGGCCGCCTACAAGGGCCAGACCGTGCGCATCTACTTCGAAGGCATTGAAGGTTCGACCGTGGCCACGTCTTTCGTCATCGACGACGTGACCCTGACCACGCAATAAACACCTTAGGTAGTGCTCCGGCCCACCCTGCGGGGTGGGTTTTTTTATGCCTGCGCCGTGCGGGCCGCTCCCTAGCCCCTCATTTGCCAGCCTGCCGATGTTTTTTTGACACGTTCTGGTTGCGTTTCCACAAAAAAACCATTAGTCTTGTTTTTTGGTAACTATCAGTTTCATTTCTGGTGCCCAAACCCCGCACCCAATCCAGCCTGGCGCCGCGACCCGCGCCGCCAGCAGCAGTGGGAGCTTGCATGACTATTTCAAACATTAGAATTGGCACCCGCATGGGTGTCGCCTTTGGCATCGTGCTGCTGATGATGGGCGTCGTCATCCTGATCGGCATGCTCAGGCTGGCCCATATCGGCAGCACCAACGACCGGATGATCGAGAAAGACCTGCTCAAGGCAGACGCCGCCAACATCATCAACGCAACGACCCGTGCCAACGCGCGCCGCACCATGGAATTGTTCCTGGCGGCAGATGCCGGCGAAATGGCGCCCACCTTCGAGAAAATTGCCGCCAACAAGAAGGCGATCGACGAGGCCATGGCCACGCTCGACCGCCTCATCTACCTGCCCGAGGGGCGCGCGCTGCTGACCGAGCTCACTGCCAGGCGCGCCGCCTATGTGAAATCGTTCACCAGGGTGGGCGCCCTGCTCAGGGAAGGCAGCAAGGACGAGGCTGCCCAGGTCTTGAAAGGCGAAACCTTGCCGGCCCTGGACGCGATGCAGCAACCGATCGATACCATGGCGGCGCTGCAGAAGAAGATCGTCAGCGAGAGCAGTGCCGCCATCAAGGACGACATCCTGACCGCCCGCAGCGTGATGCTGATCGTGGGCGCCTGCGCCGGCTTGATGGGCGCCGCGCTGGCCTGGTGGATCACGCACTCGATCACGGTGCCCCTGAACCTGGCCGTGCATGTCGCCAACACCGTCGCCCGCGGCGACCTGACCAGCCACATCGGCGACACCACGGCCGACGAAACCGGCCAGCTGCTCGCCTCGCTCAAGCGCATGAATGCCAGCCTGCTCGACATTGTCGGGCGCGTGCGCAGCGGCACCGATACCATCGCGACCGCGTCCAGCCAGATCGCCTCGGGCAACCTCGACCTGTCGTCGCGCACCGAAGAGCAGGCCAGCGCCCTCGAGGAGACGGCCTCGTCGATGGAGGAGCTGACCAGTACCGTCAAACAGAATGCGGACAATGCGCGGCAGGCCAATGTCCTGGCCGTGTCGGCGTCGGAAACGGCCAGCCAGGGCGGCGCCGTGGTCGCCGACGTGGTGCGGACGATGGGAGAAATCAACGAATCCTCGCGCAAGATCGTCGACATCATCGGCGTCATCGACGGCATCGCCTTCCAGACCAATATCCTGGCGCTCAATGCCGCGGTCGAGGCGGCCCGGGCGGGCGAACAGGGACGCGGCTTTGCCGTTGTTGCGTCCGAAGTGCGCAACCTGGCGCAGCGCTCCGCTGCCGCGGCGAGGGAAATCAAGGCCTTGATCAGCACTTCGGTCGAGCGGGTCGACGAGGGCAGCGAGCTGGTCGACCGGGCCGGCGCCACCATGGCGGCCGTGGTCGAGAGCGTGCGCCGTGTGACCGACGTGATTGCCGAGATCAGCGCCGCCAGCGCCGAACAGACGGCGGGCATCGACCAGATCAACCAGGCCATCATCCAGATGGACACCGTTACCCAGCAAAATGCGGCACTGGTGGAAGAAGCCGCCGCCGCGGCGGCGCAGATGCAGGAACAAGCTGGCGAGCTGGCCGCCGTGGTCGGCAACTTCCAGACCGGCACGCACACGGTGGCCAGCGTGTCGCGCCTGCGGCCGGGCCATGGCGCGCGCCCGGCGCCGAAACGGCTGGGCCGGGACGGCGCCGAACCCGTATTGAGCTATCACGACTGAACCTTGGGAGCGATTGCGGCGCCTGCGATTTGCTATGATGGCCTATCGCTCATTACAGGAGGCGTCGCATGTCGTCGTTTCGCGCATTGCTGCTGCTCGCCCTGCCCATTGCCAGTGCCCATGGGGCCGCCGGCTCGCTTGAATGCTTTTGGGTCGACAACGCCAAGATCCATATCGGCAGGTCGGTGTCGCGCCAGTTCGCCTACGCGAATGAAGGCCACCAGATCGTGCCGGGAAAATTTGCCGTGATCGCCTTTCGCCAGTACGACGATGACGGCACGCCCGGCGCCCGGAGTTTCGTGAAGACGACCGTGGAAATCAAGGCCATGCCGGTCGGCCTGGCAGCGGGGCAGGGTGTCGAAGTCAAGGCCAGGCGCAGCTATCACTCGATCGGAAAATCGGCATCCGTGGCGCAGGGCCAGTATCTCTGGTCCGCCGCTGCCCTGCGCGCGGTACATGTGCGCCGCCAGGCAAGCGGCCTGTCGCTGACGATGTCCGGCAGTGTCGGCGCGCGTGGCGGCGGTCAGCTGCGGCCCGAAACCCTCCAAATCGACGTCAATTGCCCGCTCGTGAAAATGCCGGTCGACGGCCTGAGCCCGTGGCAGGGGCGCAAAGGAAGCGAAGCGTCGTCCTTCTACGGACCGCGCTAGAAACCGAAACGCGCGCCGGCGCCGAGCAGGGTGGCAATGCCCAGCGCTGCGAAGATGGCTGCGGCGATCCCGTGCACCAGCTTGAGGGGCACCTTGCCCGCGATCCGTTCGCCAAAATACACCGCCGGCACGTTCGCCAGCATCATGCCCAGGGTGGTACCCGCCACCACCGCCAGCATCGCTTCATAGCGCGCCGCCAGCGCCACGGTAGCCACCTGCGTCTTGTCGCCCATCTCGGCGATGAAGAAGGCCACCACGGTGGTCAGGAATACGCCGTAGCCGGCCAGGCTGGTGTCGCCGTCATCGAGTTTGTCCGGGACCATGGTCCAGGCGGCCATGGCCAGGAAGGAGACGCCCAGGATCCAGCGCATTGCTTGCGCACCGAGCAAAGTGCTGATCCACGCGCCGACGGCCGCCGCCATGGCGTGGTTGGCGACTGTCGCCACCAGGATGCCGAGCACGATGGGAAGCGGACGCCGGAACCTGGCGGCCAGCAGGAATGCGAGCAATTGCGTCTTGTCGCCGATTTCGGCGAGCGCCACGATGCCGGTCGATACAAGGAAGGCGTCCATACACGGGTGTTTGAGGAGAGTGGGCGCATGATAGCAGGGTCCGCACTTTCGCTCCGCTACCGTAAGTGCTATTCTGGCCGCGCCCTTTTTGGAGAAACCATGCAGACATCGACCTTCCTGCGCACGGCGACGTGCGCTTTCCTTGCCCAGTTCAGCGTATTCGCCTTCGCGCTCGACCCACTGAGCTACGCGCGCTACGACCAGGTGAAAACGACCGCCCTGCACATGGACCTGAAGGCCGATTTCGCGAAAAAGACGCTGTCCGGCCACGCCGACCTCACGCTTGAATGGATCGACAAGTCGGCCCGCACGCTGGACCTGGACACGCGCGAGCTGAAGATTTCGAAGATCGAAGCGCAGGGCGCCGACGGCAAATGGAGCCCGGTCAAGTTCACGCTGGACAAGGCGGACACAGAAAAGGGCCAGGCCCTGCACATCGCGCTCGGCGCGCAGCCGGGCAAGGTCCGCATCCATTACCGCACCGCGCCGACGGCGGCGGCGCTGCAATGGCTCAATCCCGTGCAGACCCTGTCCGGCAAGCGTCCGTTCATGTTCAGCCAGTCGCAAAGCATCGATGCCCGTTCGTGGGTGCCGGTCCAGGATACGCCTGCCGTGCGCTTTACCTATACCGCCCGCATCGACGCGCCGAAGGGCTTGCGCGTGGTCATGAGCGCCGATAACGATGCCAAAGCCGACGGCAAGGGCGGCTGGCGCTTCAACATGCCGCAGCCTATCCCGTCCTACCTGCTGGCGATCGGCATCGGCGAGATCGATTACCGCACCCTTGGTCCCCGCAGCGGCGTGTACGCCGAGCCGAAGCGCATCGCCGCGGCGGCCTACGAATTTGCCGACACCGAGAAAATGATCGGCGCGGCCGAGTCGCTGTACGGTCCTTACCGCTGGGGGCGTTACGACATGCTGGTGCTGCCGCCATCGTTCCCGATCGGCGGCATGGAAAATCCGCGCCTGACCTTCCTGACACCCACCATGATCGCGGGCGACCGCAGCCTGGTCGACCTGATCGCGCACGAACTGGCGCACAGCTGGTCGGGCAACCTGGTCACCAATGCATCGGGCAAGCACTTCTGGCTCAACGAAGGATTCACCAACTATGTGACCACCCGCATCCTGGAAGTGCTGTACGGCGCGGACGTGGCCAATATGAACCTGCAGCTCGAACAGGAAGAGGCGATCGTCTCGCTGGCCGCCATTGCGCTGCCCAAGCAGGCGCTGATCACGCGCGACCCGGATACCTCGTCGGAACACTACGCCGACGAAGGCCTGGTGTATCCGAAAGGCGCATGGCTGCTGCGCACCCTGGAGCAGCGCGCCGGGCGCGCCGTGTTCGATCCCTTCCTGCGCGGCTGGTTCGACAAATACGCCTTCCAGAGCGTGACGACCGACCAGTTTGTGGACTACCTGCGCAAGGAACTGCTGGCCAGACATCCGAACGTCATGACCGAATCCGAGCTGGAAGAATGGCTGTACGCACCGGGCATTCCGGCCAGCGCGCCACGCGTGGCGTCAAGCCGCCTGGCGGCGCTCGATGCCACCCGCGCGGCATGGCTGAAGGGGGAACTGGCGACGGCCAGGCTCGAGACCAAGGCCTGGACCGCCAACGAATGGATGAAGTTCTTGAACGACATCGACGGCAAGGCCAGCGCCGCGCAGCTCAAGGAACTGGACCAGGCTTTCGGGCTGGGCAAGTCGGGCAACAACGAAGTGGCGTTCCGCTTCTACCGCGCGGCGATCAATGCCGGCTACCGCGATATCCGTGCACCGCTCAATGCGTTCCTCATGAGCGTGGGACGGCAGAAATTCGTGGTGCCGCTGTACACGGCGTTGCGCAAGAACCCGCAGGACAAGGCGTGGGCGGAAGGCGTGTACAAGAAGGCGCGTGAACGCTATCACCCGGCGACGCAGAAGTCGGTCGACAAGCAGATGGCCAGCAAGTAGAAGCAGCAGGGCGGCGCGCGCGGCGCCGCCCTGTGTATCATTTTCTGGACCAGATATCCATCATGTCCTTGGTTCCCTGGGTGCGGATACCGTTATCCGACAGCACCGTCTCGGTCGCGTCCAGCATGTCCTTGCGGCGCAATACCATGGTCTCGCCACCGCGCTGGTCGAAGTGAATCACGATCAGTTCGTCCTTCATGTCCCGCAGCAGCGCCACCATGTGGCCCAGGCTTTTCACCGGCACCTTGTTGATCGAGTAGATCACCGATCCGAAGCGGTTGCTGTAGCCGCTGACGATCTTGTGCGGGAAGAACGGCGAACTGACCACCACCAGTTCTTCGCGCGCCGGGCTTGGCGCTTCGCCGCGCATGGTCACCAGCGGGCTGCCCACGAAGCTGTAGCCATTGAGCGCGTTGGCGTTCCCGCTGATGAAGGTCAGGAACTCCGCCGTGGCGCGCGAAAACACGATCGGGCCGTAGATGAAGTACGAGGGGTAGCCGCCATTCAGGTCGGGAATGAGCAGCTTGCGTCCGGGCGATACCGGCACCTGCACTTCCATTGTCCTGCCGCCCCTGATGATCGTCAGGGGCAGCTTGTTGTTCTTCGCCAGCTGCTGCACGTGATACTGGAAGCGCACGCGCAGGTTGGGTCCCAGCTTGATCATGCCCTGGTTGTCGATCGGCGTCTTGCCGATGTGGGTGATGACGTCCCACTCCCTGAGCGGATTGTTCGGGTCCGACATTTCCGGGCGTTGGACGATCGCGCCGGTGACGTCCTTGTCCAGTTTCAGGAAGGTGCGCATGACGGGATTTTCCAGCGTCTGCGTGTCGTCCACCAGCGCAGGCTTGCCGTCGTAGCGGCCGTCGGCCACGTCGCGCAGGAACAGTTCGATCTCTTCGTTCGGGATGATGTAGCCGATGTTCTGCGCATTGCTGGCGGTACTGAAGGCCAGGCCTACCATCTTGTCGCCGGCGATCGCCGGTCCGCCGCTGTTGCCCGAGTTGATGGCGGCGTCGATCTGGATCCGCAGGCCGGACGTATCGAAGCTGTAGTTCACGAATTCGATGCGCGAAACGATGCCCTTGGTGATCGACAGCGAGGTGCCGCCGGTAGGGTAGCCATAGGCGAACACCTGTTCACGCACTGCCGGCAGCACGCTGGCGCGCGACACGGCCGGCCGGTTCTTGAAGAACGATTCGTCGTCCAGCTTCAGGATCGCCAGGTCCATGTCGCGCGCGACCGCCACCACCGTCGCGGAGACCTTGTCGCCCGCTTCGTTGGCCTGGATTTCAACCTGGCTCGCATAGCCGACGACATGGGCGTTGGTCAGGATGCGCCTGCCCTCGATGACCACGCCGGAACCGGTCACGTCGGCCGGTGCGGCTTTGCTCCATGGCTTGAACGGGTCGGGACGGCGCAGTGTCGAAAACACCTTGACCACCGAATTTTCAAGGTTGGCGGGGATGTCGGCCGGCGCCGCGGGCGGCGGTGGCGGAACAGGGCTGTCCTGGGCGATTGCCGGCAGGGTCGATGCGGCGAAGGCCAGCGCGGCGAGGATACGCAGTGTAGTCATGTTTTCAAATGGAGGTCGTGCCGGATCGGCATGTTCAGCAATATACACCGCTGATGGAAAACCGGCCCTGTTGCAGGGCCGGGAATTGCGCTTATTTCGGTTTGACGAACTTGAGCGTCATTCGGTCGCTCTCGCCGATGGCCAGGTATTTTTCCTTGTCGATGTCCTTGTTGGCAAGCACAGGCGGCAGCGACCAGACACCGTTGTTGTGGTCCGCCGTGTCCTTCGGATTGGCGTTCACTTCGGATTTGGCGGCCAGCTTGAAGCCCGCTTTTTCGATCATCTTGATCACTTCCGCTTCGTGCAGGTAGCCGCTCTTCGGATCGACCGGTTTACCGGCCGGCATGCGGTGATCGACCACGCCGAACACGCCGCCCGGCTTGAGGACCGTGTAGATGTTCTTGAATATTTCCTGCACCTTCTCGTCGCCATTGCCGGTCCAGTTATGGAGATTGCGGAAGGTGACCACCATGTCGGCGCTCGCCGCCGGCGCGATATTGTAGGAACGCGGTACTTCGAACAGGCCGCGCTGCACCTTGCTGAACATGCCGGGATTCGATTCAAGTTTTTTGGTCAGGTTATCCGCGTAGCGCTTGGCGCCGGCGTGCTCCGAGGTCGGCGATTCGCCGGCCGCGATCAGCTTGCCCTTGTCGCGCAGGTAGGGCGCCAGGATCTCGGTGTACCAGCCGCCGCCGGGGCTCAGTTCGACCACCGTCATGTTCGGCTTGATGCCGAAAAAAGTCAGCGTTTCATAAGGATGGCGGGCGCCGTCGCGCGTCACGTTGGCAGGCGTGCGGTCCTTGCTGGCGATGGCCGCCTTGAGCGCATCATCGGCGTGTGCCGCGCCGGCCAGTCCGGCGGCCAGCATTGCGGCCAGGATCAATCGTTTCATGTATGTATGCCTCCATTGTTGAACAGGGTTCTTCCGGCACCGATGATCGGACATGCACGTTTGCAGGTCAAGCTGATTTCGCCATATGTACAAAGTGTCCGCCGGAGCGCGCGGACAGGGTCGCGGACAGGCCGGACACGTCCGCCGGACAGCGCCTGATTTGAGAAATCAACAACTTAGCAAGTGGCACAAACTTTGCGTATTCAATTCTCTATTTTGCTGCTACTGTTTCAGCAGAATTTCCAGGTAGTCTATACATATACGGGCCTTGCGGCCTGCGATGCAAATACGAGGAGTAACAATGGAACGACGTGCTTTTCTCAATATCAGTGGCATCGCCCTGGGTTCGATGCTGGTGCCGGTTTTCGGTAACGCGATCGCAGCGGAAGAACTGCTCAACCCCCTCGCAGCAAAATTCAAGAAGACCCTGGCCGACGTTGCGCTCAATGCCGCGACCGAGGCGGGCGCCAGCTATTGCGACGTGCGCATAGGGCGCTACCTGAACCAGTTCATCACCACGCGCGACCTGAACGTCGAGAACGTGGTCAATACCGAATCGGCCGGTGTGGGCGTGCGCGTCATCTGCAACGGCGCCTACGGCTTTGCCGCCACCAGCGACATGTCCCCGGACTCGGTGGCCAACGCCGCGCGCCAGGCGGTTGCCATCGCCAAGGCCAACTCCAAGCTGCAGACCGAAGCTGTGCGCCTGGCGCCCGTGAAGGGCGTCGGCGAAGTGTCGTGGGCCACCCCGATCAAGAAGGACTGGCGCGCCGTGCCGATCAAGGAAAAGGCAGAACTGCTGATCGCCGCCAACAAGGCCGGCCTGGACGCAGGCGCCAGCTTCATGCAGTCGCTGATGTTCCAGGTCAACCAGCAGAAGTACTTCGCCTCGACCGACGGTTCGTATATCGACCAGGACGTGCACCGCATGTGGATGCCGGTGTTCGCCACCGCCGTCGACAAGGCCACCAACAAATTCCGTTCGCGCCAGGGCTTGTCCACGCCGGTGGGCATGGGCTATGAATACCTGGACGGCCTGGCCAAGGACAAGGTCAAGGCGGCCGGCGGCGTGACCACGCTGTACAAGAATTCGTACGACCTGATCGAAGACGCGCGCGCCTGCGGCAAGCAGGCCAAGGAAAAGCTGACCGCCAAGTCGGTCGCTCCGGGCAAGTACGACCTGGTGCTCTCGCCGGAACACATGTACCTGACGATCCACGAATCGGTGGGCCACCCGACCGAACTCGATCGCGTGCTCGGCTACGAAGCCAACTACGCCGGCACCAGCTTCGCCACGCTCGACAAATGGGAAACCAAAAAATTCAAGTACGGCGCCGAACGCGTGAACATCTTCGCCGACAAGACCAACCCGGGTTCGCTGGGCGCGGTCGGCTACGACGATGAAGGCGTCAAGTGCAAGAAGTGGGACATCATCAAGGACGGCATCCTGGTCAACTACCAGGCCACGCGCGACCAGGCCCACATCATCAACGAAAAAGAATCGCATGGCTGTTCCTACGCCGACAGCTGGAGCAGCGTGCAGTTCCAGCGCATGCCGAACATCTCCCTGGCGGCCGGCAAGAAGAAGCTGTCGCCGGACCAGATGGTCGCCGACGTCAAGAAGGGCATCTACATCGTGGGCGCCGGTTCGTTCTCGATCGACCAGCAGCGCTACAACTTCCAGTTCGGCGGACAGCTGTTCTACGAAATCAACAACGGCAAGATCGGCGCGCAGCTCGAAGACGTGGCCTACCAGTCGAACACCCAGGAATTCTGGAATGCCTGCAGCGCCATTTGCGACGAAAGCGACTGGCGCCTTGGCGGTTCCTTCTTTGACGGAAAAGGCCAGCCTAGCCAGGTCAGCACGGTATCGCACGGTTCGTCGACGACGCGCTTCAATGGCATCAACGTGATCAATACCGCTCGCAAAATCGGCTAAGCCAGGAGACCCCATATGAAATTTTTGACCCAGGAAGATACCAAGCGCATTTGCGACAAGGTCATGTCGATGACCAAGGCGGACGAATGCATTGTCACCATCAACGGCGGGCGCACCGGTAACATCCGCTACGCGCGCAATGCCGTTTCCACCGCAGGCCTGGTGGAAAACGCCACCATGGGCGTGGCCGTCGCCTACGGTAAAAAGCAGGGCATCGCCACCATCAACGAGTTCGACGACAAGTCGCTCGAAAAGGCGCTGCGTATCGCCGAAGACCTTGCAAAGCTGGCGCCGGAAAATCCGGAGTTCATGCCTGCCGTGAGCAAGCAGCAGTTCCGTGCCACCGACACCTTCAGCGCCAAGACCGCTGCCATCGATCCGGAATTCCGCGCCCAGACCGCGGCCTACAGCATCGAAGCGAGCCGCAAGAACAAGCTGGTGTCGGCGGGCTTTTTCACCGATAACACCTCGTTCAATACCATCGCCAATTCGAATGGCGTATTCGGCCACCAGGAAGCGACCGGTGTCGACTTTACCTGCACCGTGCGCACCGAAGACGGCCGCGGTTCGGGCTGGGTCAAGCGTTCGGCGACCGACGTGTCGCGTTTCGACGCGCGCGAAGCGTCCGACGTGGCGATCGAGAAAGCGCTGCGTTCGGTCGAGGCCAAGGCGCTCGAGCCGGGCCGCTACACCGTGATCCTGAAACCGGCGGCGACGTCGGAACTGATCGGCTTCATGCTGGGTGGCTTCGACGCGCGCCAGGCCGACGAAGGCCGCTCCTTCCTGTCCAAGAAGGGCGGTGGAAACCGCATGGGTGAAAAGCTGTTCGACCAGCAGGTCAACATCTGGTCCGATCCGTGGGACAAGGACGTTGGCGTTCTGCCGTGGGACGGCAACACCATGCTCGCGCGCGAGCGCATGGACATGATCAAGGACGGCCGCGTCTCGGCGCTGGACTATTCGCTGTTCTGGGCCAAGAAGCAAGGCGTGCGCGCCATCGGCTCGCCAGGGAATATGATCATGGGCGGCACCAGCAAATCGACCCAGGAACTGATCGCCAATACCAAGAAGGGTGTGCTTGTCACCCGTACCTGGTACATCCGCCTGGTCGATCCGCAATCGGTGCTGCTGACCGGGCTCACGCGCGACGGCACGTTCTACATCGAGAACGGCAAGATCAAGCACCCGATCAAGAACTTCCGCTTCAATGAAAGTCCGGTCACCATGCTGAACAACATTGAAGAAATCGGCAAACCGGAAATCATCGCGGGCGACGAAGTGCAGTACTCGATGATGATCCCGGCGATGAAGGTGCGAGACTTTAACTTCACGTCCTTGTCGGACGCGGTTTAACCATCCGCCCGCGGCCTGCCAGCCGCGGGTTTTCAGTATGCTGGAGAGATCGTGGAAAGACGTACCTTCCTCAAGATCGGTGGCGGCGCCGCGGGCGCCCTGCTGGTGCCCGTGTTCGGCGAAGCCATCGCTGCCGAAGAACTGATGAATCCAGTCGGGCTGGCCTTCAAGAAATCGCTGGCCGATACCGCGCTCAATGCGGCCGCCAAGGCCGGCGCCAGTTACTGCGACGTGCGCATCGGGCGCTACCTGAACCAGTTCATCACCACGCGTGACCTGAACGTCGAAAACATCATCAATACCGAATCGAGCGGCGTGGGCGTGCGAGTGATCGCCAACGGCGCTTACGGTTTCGCATCCACCAACGACATGTCGCCGGACAGCATCGCCAACGCGGCGCGCCAGGCCGTTGCCATTGCGCGCGCCAACGCCAGACTGCAAAGCGAACCGCTGCGCATGGCGCCGGTCAAGGGCGTGGGCGACGTGGCGTGGGCCACGCCATACAAGAAGGACTGGCGCACGGTGCCGGTCAAGGAAAAGGCCGAGATGCTGATCGCGGCCAACAAGGCAGGCCTGGATGCGGGCGCCAGCTTCATGACGGCCAACCTGTTCCAGGTCAACCAGCAGAAGTACTTTGCCTCCACCGATGGCTCGTACATCGACCAGGACATCCACCGCCTGTGGGCGCCGCTGACGGCGACCGCGGTCGACAAGGCCACCAACCGCTTCCGCACGCGCGACGGGCTGGCCTCGCCGATGGGCATGGGCTACGAATACTTCGATGCGCGCCCGGCCGACAAAGTGCAGGCCGCCGGCGGCGTGACCACGCTGTACAGGAATTCCTACGACATTGTCGAAGATGCCCGTGCCGCCGCGAAGCATGCACGCGAAAAGCTGACCGCCAAAACGATCGAGCCGGGCAAGTACGACCTGGTGCTCAGCCCCGAACATCTGTTCCTGACGATCCACGAATCGGTCGGCCATCCGACCGAACTCGATCGCGTGCTTGGCTACGAGGCCAACTACGCAGGCACCAGCTTCGCCACGCTCGACAAATGGCAGACCAAAAAATTCAAGTTCGGCGCCGATCGCGTCAACTTCATCGCCGACAAGAACGAGAAGGGCTCGCTGGGCGCCGTCGGCTACGACGACGAAGGCGTGCCGGCCAAGCGCTGGGACATCATCAGGGACGGCGTGCTGGTCAACTACCAGGCCACGCGCGACCAGGCGCATATCATCGGCGAGAAGGAATCGCATGGATGTTCGTATGCCGACAGCTGGAACAGCGTGCAGTTCCAGCGCATGCCGAACGTGTCGCTGGCCGCCGGCAAGGAGCGCCTGACGCCCGACGAGATGGTCAAGGACGTCAAGAAGGGCATCTACATCCTGGGCCGCGGTTCGTATTCGATCGACCAGCAGCGCTACAACTTCCAGTTCGGCGGCCAGCTCTATTACGAAATCAAGAACGGCAAGATCGTCGGCCAGGTCGAAGACGTGGCCTACCAGTCGAACACCCAGGAATTCTGGAACGCCTGCAGCGCCATCTGCGACCAGCGCGACTGGCGCATGGGCGGTTCCTTCTTCGACGGCAAAGGCCAGCCGAGCCAGGTCAGCGCGGTATCGCACGGATCGAGCACCACGCGTTTCAACGGCATCAACGTGATCAACACCGCCCGCAAGATCGGGTAAAGGACAAGCTAGATGAAATTGCTGAACCAGGAAGAAGCAAAGCGTATCTGCGACCGCGTGATCGGTTTTTCGAAGGCCGACGAATGCCGCGTCGGCATCAGCGGCTCCCGCACCGGCAATATCCGCTACGCGCAGAACAGCGTGTCGACGGCTGGCCTGAACGAGAACATGACGCTGTCGGTGACGGTCGCTTTCGGAAAGCGCCAGGGCACCGCAACGATCAACGAGTTCGACGACAAGTCGCTGGAAAAGGCTGTGCGCCGCGCCGAAGACGTGGCCCGCCTGGCTCCTGAGAATCCCGAGTTCATGCCGGCCGTCGGCAAGCAGGAGTACAAGGCCGCGCAGACCTTCTTTGCGCCGACCGCCGCCATCGATCCGGACTACCGCGCCGAAGTGGCGTCGCACAGCATCGTCGCGGCCCGCAGCAACAAGCTGGTGACGGCGGGCTTTTTCATCGACACCACCGGTTTCGAGACGATCGCCAATTCGAACGGCGTGTTCGGCCACCAGGAATACACCGACCTCAATTTCACCTGCACCGCGCGTACCGAAGACGGCCGCGGGTCGGGCTGGGTTACCCGTTCGGCCAGCGATGCGCGCCGCTTCGACGCCCGCGAGGCGTCAGCCATCGCCATCGAAAAGGCGCTGCGCTCGGTGGACGCGAAGGCGCTCGAGCCGGGCCGCTACACCGTGATCCTGGAGCCGGCAGCGGCGTCGGGACTGCTCGGCTTCATGTTCGGCGGCTTCGACGCGCGCCAGGCCGACGAAGGCCGCAGCTTCCTGTCGAAAAAAGGCGGCGGCACGCGCCTGGGCGAAAAGCTGTTCGACGAGCAGGTCAATGTATGGACCGATCCATGGAATTCCGATGCGCCGGTCGGCACCTGGGATGGCGGCTCCATGCTGCCGCGCGAACGGCGCGACATCGTCAAGGATGGCAAGATCGCGGCCCTGAACTACTCGCTGTTCTGGGCCAAGAAGCAGGGCATCAAGCCGACCGGCCGTCCGGGCAATATCATCATGGCGGGCGGCAGCAAGTCGCTCGAGGAACTGGTGGCGTCGACCAAGAAGGGCATTGTCGTCACGCGCACCTGGTACATCCGTTCGGTCGATCCGCAGTCGGTGCTGCTGACCGGCCTTACCCGCGACGGCACCTTCTACGTCGAAAACGGCAAGATCAAGCATCCGGTCAAGAACTTCCGATTCAACGAAAGCCCGGTCACCATGCTCAATAACGTCGATGAACTGGGCAAGCCGGAACTGATCGGCAGCGAAGGCAATGGCCTGCAGATGGTGATCCCGTCGATGAAGATCCGTGATTTCAATTTCACGTCGCTGTCGGACGCGGTGTAAAGCAGGGCATCGATGCGTAGCTACGATTTCTACTTCACGCGCCTCATGTACGACTCGGGCGACTGGGACGTGGATATCCGGATGCCCAGCAATATCCTCAATTCGCTGGTCGAGTACACCACGCTGCGGGTCGATCCGGCCGAGCGCGTGGTGCCGCTGTCGGACCCGAAGATGCTGGAAGCGCCATTCTGCTACCTGGCCGGGCACAAGCTGGTGCAGTTCACGCCGGCCGAGCGCAAGAACTTCGAGCGCTATGTGCGCGGCGGCGGTTTCATGTTCGTCGACGACTGCAACCACGATATCGACGGCCTGTTCGCCAAGTCCTTCGAGGCCGAGCTGGCGCGCATGTTCGGACCGAAAGCGTTGAGAAAAATCCCGAACAACCATCCGGTGTATTCGAGCTTCTTCCAGTTCGACGGGCCGCCCAACACGGGCAACGAGCTCAATGGCTGGGGCGACGACCTGGTGCACGATTACCTGAAGGCGATCGAATTCGACGGCCGCGTGCGCGTGCTGTATTCGAACAAGGACTATGGCTGCGAGTGGGACTACGATTTCCGCAACAAGCGCTGGCTGGTGGTCGACAACACCCGCTTCGCGGTCAACATTATTCAGTATGCTTTGGGAGCGTGATTGTGTGGGATGAAAAAGAGATTGCCGACCTGACGGCCAAAGTGGGCCAGCTCAAGGCCAGCATGTCGAAGGTCATCATCGGCCAGGACAATGTGATCGAGTCCCTGATCATCTGCCTGCTGGCCGGCGGCCACGCGCTGGTCGAAGGCGTGCCGGGCCTGGGCAAGACGCTGCTGGTCAAGTCGCTGGCGCAGGCCACCGACATGCAATTCAGGCGCGTGCAGTTCACGCCCGACCTGATGCCGTCCGATATCGTGGGAACCGAAATCCTCGAGGAAGACATGAGCACCCGCCAGCGCGTGTTCCGCTTCCAGCAGGGCCCCGTGTTCACCCAGGTGCTGCTGGCCGACGAGATCAACCGCGCGCCGCCGAAAACCCAGTCGGCGCTGCTTGAAGCCATGCAGGAACGCAGCGTGACCTTCGCCGGGCAAACCCACAAGCTGCCGCAGCCATTTTTTGTGCTGGCCACGCAGAACCCGATCGAGCAGGCCGGCACCTATCCGCTGCCCGAAGCGCAGCTTGACCGCTTCCTGCTGCGCATCGACGTCGGCTATCCGACCGAGGACGAGGAAATGGCCATGGTCTCGCGCACCACGCACGCGGGCCTGGCCGACGCCACGCCGGCAATGGACGTGGCCAGCCTGCTGCGCCTGCAGCTGCTGGTGCGCGACATCGAAATTGGCGAGCACTTGCTGCGCTACTCCACGCGCCTGGTGCGCGCGACGCGGCCGCAGGACACGACGGTCGACAGCGTCATCAAGCATGTGGGCTGGGGCGCAGGTCCGCGCGCCGGGCAGGCGCTGGTGCTGGCATCGAAGGCGCGCGCATTGATGCACGGCCGCCTGGCCGTCACGCGCGACGATATCGGCGCCATGTTGCTGCCGGTGCTGGCGCACCGCGTGCTGCGCAACTTCGAGGCCGAAGCCGACGGGGTGGCGATCGCCGACATCCTGATCGCGCTGCGCCACGACATCAAGGTCGACTGAGAACACCAAGTCATGCTGGTTTCGTCCGCGCTGCTTGCGCATACCTCTGACCTCGACCTGATCATCCGCCACGTGCTGGCCGGTCTCGGGCACGGCATCCATGCGGGCCGCGAACGGGGCGCAGGCGTCGAGTTTTCCGAGTACCGGGCTTACGCGCCCGGGGACGAATGGCGCCGGGTCGACTGGAAGCTGATGGCGCGCGCCGACCGCTACTACGTGCGCGAAGCGGAGCGCGACAGCCATGTGGCCGTATGGCTCTGGCTGGACGCAACCGCGTCCATGGCCGAAGCGAGCCGCAGCGTCGATGGGCTGAACAAGCTGTGGTACGCCCGCACCATGCTGGCCTGTATCGCCGCCATCGCGCAGCGCCAGGGCGACGCCTTTGGCCTGGTGGTCTGCAGCGGCGACCGGGTGCAGTTCACGCCGGCCTCGCGCGGCCCGCGCCAGATGCACCGGATCATGGCGCAACTGAGCAAGGCAGAACCGATGGGCGCGCTACCGGGCGCGGATACCCTGCGCGCCAGCCTGCACTTCGCGCGATCGCCCAGCCTCATTTTTGCGGCCAGCGATTTCCTTGACTGGCCGTCGCCCCAGTCCGATGCGCTGCTGCGCCTGCGCCGCATGCAGCACGACGTGCGCGCACTGTGCCTGCAGACCAGGGCCGAAGTCGATGCCAGCTTCCCTCTCGATACCGTGTGGCGCGATCCGGAGCAGGGCGAAGGCGTGTTCCGCTTCGGCGCCGACACGCTGGGCACTTACCGCCAGGGCCGCGACGAGCACTTCGCGCGCGTGCTGGCCCAGTGCCGCCAGAACAATATCCCGGCCATGGCCGCGTGTATCGAAGATGCTCCGGCGGGCGTGCTGCGTTCCTGGCTGCGGCTGGCGGGGCGCGCATGATCAGCCTGTGGTGGCTGGGCCTGGCCCTGCTCGCATTCCCGGTCTGGTGGCACCGCCAGCGGCGCGAGCGGGTCAGCGCCAAGCCGCTGGCGACGGCGCGCTTCCTGCCGCGCACGGATCCGCAGCAGCAGCGCGTGTGGCGCTGGGTCGACCGTGCGCTGCTGCTGGTGCGCTGCCTGTTGCTGGCGGCGGTCGTGGCCTGGCTGGCGGACCTGGTGATCCCGTGGCGCGGCAGTACCGTGCTGGTGGTGCCCGGTACCGACAACGCCTGGGCCAGGCAGCAGGGCGGCGAACAGCTCATGCTGCCGACGGCCGATGCATTCGGCTGGCTGGCGCTGCACGAGCGCGAATTCCAGGACGGCGCGCGCCTGACGATCATCGGCGACGTTGCCATGCCGGCAGTGAAGCCCCGCTTTTCGCATGTCGTCGAGGTCCGGTCCAGGATTGCGCCACGACCGCAGCCCGGGCAGCGCATCGTCGTAGTCAGCAAACGCGCCGCGCAGTGGCAGGCGCTGTTTGCCGCCACCGGCTACCGGCACGACGCGGAACAAAGTGGAAAGGCCGCGCTAGTCGTCTGGGATGTCCCGGAAGCGCCGCCTGCCGGCCTGCAGGCGCCGTTGTGGTGGGTAGGCGACGCCACGGCATTCCCCGAACTGGCGGCAGGGCGCCATGCGAATAGCGCGCGCGGCCGGCTGTGGACAATGAAGCCCGCCGCCACGGTCGAAGAGGCGCGCACCCAGTTCGAAACCTGGCAGCAGCTGCATTATCCGCCGGTGCCGTACACCACGGCCCCGATCACGCTTGCCGCCGCCTCCGGCGTGTCGCCACGCGACGCCAGCGGCGCCTTGCGCTACCTGTTGACCATTGCCCTGATCGCGCTGTTTGCCCTGGAACGGACCCTGACGCATGCACGCCGACGCTGACATCATCGACCAATTGCTGGCTCCTGCCGTGCGCCGGCGGGCGCCGCTATGGCTGGCCGTGCTGGCGCCGTGGCTGTTGCTGCTGTCGATTCCCGGCGCGCTGGCGGCATGCGCTTTCGCCGTCTGGGACTACCGCCGCCTGAAGGCCAGGGTCGAACGCGACTGGACGCTGTGGCTGGACGCCACCGTGCCTGCGCTTGAAGACAGCACGGCTTTGCTGGTGCGCGCCGACAGTCCGATCGCCAAATTGCAGCGTCGCCGCATACTGGCGCGCGTCTCCGCATCCCTGACCGGCGATGTGCTGGCGAGCGTCGCCACCGAGCGCGTGCGCCGCTTCGACGCCCGCTGGATCCTGGCCAGCCTTGCCGCCGCGGTTGCATGGTTCGGCTGGCAGCAGGCGCAGGCTGGCGGCGCCCCGACGGCAGAACAGGCGCTGGCCAGGATTGCGCTGGAAACGAGTGAACTGATCGTCAAGGTGGCACCGCCAAAATACACCGGCGTTGCACGTTCCGAATCCGCGCCGCGCGACTTGCAGGTGCCGCAGAACAGTGCCGTCGAATGGTGCCTCCGTTCGCCGCAGCCGGTCGATACGCCGGTGGAGCTGAGCGACGGACAAATGCTCAAGGTTGGTCGCGAGTGCGCGCGCTGGAGCGCCACGGAGTCCGTATTCTGGCGCTGGCGCGGAAAGCGCTACACGCTGCGCGTCGTGCCCGACCTGGCGCCCGAGGTGACCATTTCCGCCCCGCGCGACATGCTGCAGATACTGCCGGCCGACGCGAAGAACGCAACCATCACGGTAGCTGTGCGTGACGACTACCAGGTCAGGCGCGCCACGCTGCACCTGACGCTGGCGCGTGGCAGCGGCGAGAACATCCGCTTCAGCGACCGCGAAGTGCCGTTGCCGGAGTCCGGCAACCCGCGCGCGCGCGACTGGTCGCGCAACTGGTCCCTGGCCGACCTGGGCATGGAGCCTGGCGACGAGCTGTACTTCTTTGTGCGCGCCACCGACAATGCCGACCCGGCCCATACCACGACGTCGCCCACCTATACGCTGCGCCTTCCCGGCCCTGTGGCCGTCGATGACGAATCGACCGCGCTGCCGATGATGGTCAGGCCGGAAAACCTGCGCAGCCAGCGCCAGATCATCATCGATACAGAACAACTGGTGGCCGACATGAAGGCCAATCCGCGCCTGTCCGCAGCCACGGTGCGCGAACGCAGCGAAAAGATCGCGGGCGACCAGGCCATGCTGCGGCGCCGCTACGGCCAGTTCCTGGGCGAGCAATCGAGCATGTTTGGCGAAGGCGACGACGACCATGCGGAACCGGCCGGGAAGAACGACATGGTGGCGCAGTACGGCCACGCGCATGACGAGGCCGAGAACGCGACGCTGTTCGACGAGAAAACGAAAGTGATCCTGCGCCGCGCGCTGGCGGCCATGTGGGATGCTGAAAGAGCCCTGCGCGCAATCACGCCGAAGCCCGCCCTGCCGCCCGAATACAAGGCGCTCGACGCGATCAAGGAACTGCAGCAGGCAGACCGCATCTATCTGCACAAGACGTCGTTCGTGCCGCCCGCATTGAAGGAAGAACTGCGCATGACGGGCGACGTTGTTGGCACCAGGAGCTACCGGCGCGAGCAGGGCGCGCCTGGAGAAGCAGTGCCGGCCGAAGTACGCGAGCTGCTGCAGGCGCTGGCGTCGGACGGCCCGCTGCCGGCGCTGTGGAGCCGCGGCGCGCACGAATGGATACGCGCGCGCATCACCAGCGACGACCAGCGCCTTGAAGCCCAGAAGGCTGTACAGGACGTTGCCGACGGCTGCGTGGCGTGCCGACCCGTGTTGCGCGCCTGGCTGCGCGGTGCGATCACGCAGGCGCCCGTGATCCTGCAAGCCAGGCCGGTGCCCGACACGCCATTTACACGCGTCTGGAAGGCCGTCCCATGATCGCCGTCATTCTGATCCTGCTCGCCGGCCTGGTCAGCGCTGCCGTTCATCTGCGGCGCCGGCAGTGGACCGAAGGCGTGCTGGTGGCGGTGGCGGCATTGGCGCTGGCCGGCCTGGTGGGCAATTTCGCGCGTCCGGCCAACAGCGCGGCTTCGGTCACGATCGATTCGAAGGACGAGGCGCCAGAGATCGGCGACGCTGCCACCATCAGATTGACAGGCGATGGCTTGCGCGCCGCGCAGTGGAAAGACTTGCCGGCACGCCCGCTCGCATGGACGGCGCCGGCCGGCGAAGTGCTGCGCCTGGATTTTCCGCGCCGGCTTGCCCTGGGGCGCATGTTCACATTGACCGTTCCGCACACCGGACGGCGACTTCAGCTGCTTGCCGAAAATGGCCAGGTGATCGCGGAATCGACGACGCACAGCGTCCAGTGGCTGCCGCCGGTGGCCGAGACGATGGTGCTGAAAGCGCGTGTGCTGGACGCCGCCGGCAAAGTGGTGGCGCAAGGTCCTGTTCCGCTGGAAGTGCGCGGCGCGGAGCCATTGCAGGTACAGGGGCGCTTCGGTTCACCGTCGTTCGATGCGCGGATCCTGAATAGCCTGCTTACCAATAGCCATGCGATCGTCGACTGGCAAGTCATCCTCGGCAAGACGGTGACACGCAATGAGACGGCGCGCGTGCCGATGACACGGGCGAACCTGCTGGTGGTCGATGCCGCGTATTTCGAGCGACTGTCAGACAGTGCGCGCAGCGCCCTGCTGGCGCAAGTAGCCGCCGGCGTGCCGATGCTGGTGATGGCGGCCAATGCGGGCGAGCCGGCGTTCTGGTCACGCGCGCTGCAGCTGGATCTGAAGGAGCAGCCTGAGGCAAAGCCGTCGGGCGCCGTGCTGGCGATGGCCAGCACTCCCTACAATCCGCCCGCTGTCGCCTCCGGGCCGTGGCAGCGCGTCGGCGACCGCACCTGGTCAAGGCCGTGGCAGAAGGGGCGCATCGTGTGGCTGGGCGTCATGGACTGGCACCGCCATGCGATCAGCGAGCCGCAGGCGCTGGGCTTGTGGTGGCAGGATGTGCTCGACAGTGCGGGTATCCGGCGCACCGAGGACCTGGTCTGGCTGGAGCCTGAAGAAATGCCCCTCCCGGGGCAGCGCGTGGAGATTTGTGCCCAGGGCGCCAGTGGCGAGGTCACCTTCCCGGAATTGAAGCAGGCGATGGCATGGCAGCGCCGTGCGGACAAGGCCGATGCCGTGTGCGTGGCGGTGTGGCCGCAGGCAAGCGGCTGGCTGAACATCGTGGCCAGGCAAGGCGCGGGGAAGATGTACGTGTACGGAAAGGATGACTGGCCGCTGTGGCAGAAGGCCCAGCGGCGCGACGCGACCCTGCGCTATGCGGTGCGCACGCCTGTGCCTGTGGTGGCTGGAACGACGCCCTGGCCTTCCTGGCCGTTCGCACTGGCATTCGTTCTCGCGATGCTGTTGCTGTGGTGGCGCGAGCGCCGCTAGGCAAGGCTCATTCCTGCTGGTCGTGCATCCACCCCTTCAGGCCCGTCACCCATTTCTTGGCTGGCAGGTTCATCGATTTCTTGATGGCGTTGGCGCGTTCGTACAGCACGCTGAAATCGATCTGCGGCGCGCGCTTGAATGCCACCACGACGATATTCGCATCGTGCACTTCGGGCAGCCATACGACCGCGTCGAACACCAGTTCCATGTTCTGCAAATTCTTGTCGTAGTTGCTGAAGTCCCCGAACACATTCGTGGTCATGATGCCGTCGTCGGTCAGGCAATCGAAGCAGGCCTGGTAGAACTCGGGCGAATCGAGCACCGGGCCGCGCGCCTCTTCGTCGTACAGGTCCACCTGCAGCACATCGACCGTGTTGTGGTTGGCCTCGTCCAGCACGAAGTCCATGGCATCCATTTCGCGCACGTCCAGGCGCGCGTCGTTGGGCGGCAGGCCGAAGTAAGCGTGGCAAATGTCGATGACGTTGGGATTGAGTTCGGCGACGGTGACGCGCGCGCCGGGAAAGCGCTGGTAGCTGAACTTGGTGAGCGCCGCGCTGCCCAGGCCCAGCTGGACGATGTGGCGCGGCCGGTCGAGGAACAGCATCCACATCATCATCATCTGGACGTATTCGAGTTCGATGTGATCGGGCTTGTCGAGGCGCATCGCCCCCTGCACCCAGGAGGTGCCAAGGTGCAGCGAGCGCACGCCGCGAAATTCGGTGATGGTCGCCGGCGGGTGGCCGGGCGCGGTAAAGCGGCTGGTATTCGGAGTATCGGACATGCGCGATTTTACATCGTCGCGGGCAGGATCAGCGTGACGGTCAGTCCGCCGCCTTCGCGGTTGCCCAGGGTGATGCGTCCGCCGTGCGCTTCGGCGATCTCGCGCGCCAGCGCCAGGCCCAGCCCCGTTCCGCTGCGCTTGGTGGAATAGAAGGGCACCAGCGCATTGGTCAGCACCGCGTCGTTCATGCCCTGGCCGCGGTCCATGACCTCGATGCGCAGCATGCCGAGCGCGGTGCGGACATGCAGTTCGACGTCTTCCGGTGCTGACCCGGATTCGTGCGCATTCTTGAGCAGGTTCAGGAGCGCCTGTTCCATTTGCGCCGGGTCGAAGCAGGCCGCTTCCTGTGGCAGTGCGCCGCCGATCCGGAATTGCACCTCGGCCGCAAGGCGTTCGATGAACGCCGGCCAGTAGCAGGCTTCGATACGCGGCGTCGGCAACTTGGCAAAACGGGCATAGCCAAGGATGAAGGTTTCCAGGTGCCGGGTGCGCTCTTCGATGGTTTCCAGGATCTGCGGCAGGCGTTCGGTCTGGCCGCGCCGCACCAGCTCCGCGCCCGAATGCGCCAGCGACGTCAGGGGCGCGAGCGAATTGTTCAATTCGTGGCTGATGACGCGGATGACTTTTTTCCAGGTCTGCACTTCCTGGCGCCGCAATTCCAGCGTCAGCTGGCGCAGCAGCAGCAGTTCGTGCTTGCGCCCGTTCAGGGTGAAGCTGCGCCGGGCCAGGTGGTACACCTCCTCGTCCTCGCTGTCGCCGGCGGTAAACAGGCCGTCGCCGCCGCGCGCCACCGCCTCGCGCAGCGCGGGCTGCGCCTGTTTCAGGATATCGGACAGGTGATGGCCTTCCAGCTTGCGGCCCTGGTTCAGCATCTGGCGCGCGGCCAGGTTGCCGTACACGATGGCGAGCGCGCTGGCCGCGTCGCCCACCAGCAGCATGGCCACCGGCGTGTTCTGGACCATGGTGTCGAGCAGCAGCTCGCGCTGGACCAGCTGCAGGCGCTGTTCGCGCAGCACCTCGCCCAGGGCATTGTGGGCTGCCACCAGGTCGCTCACTTCATCGTTCTGGGGCCAGTGCAGGCCGAAGGAAAAATCGCCATCCTTGTAGCTGGTGACGGTGCCTTCGAGTGCGCGGAACAGCGACAGGATGGGCTGGATCTCGGCGCGGATGGTGATGATCGCGATCGGCACCACGCACAGCATGCACACGCCGAACACCAGTGTGGGCTGGTTCGGCAGCAGGTAGTCGAGGCCGAGCGCGATCAGGATGCCCAGCGCAAGCAGGGTGGCCACCAGCGCCGACCAGCGCGTGACCAGGGACAGGCGCAGGCCTTTCATCAGGGACGCGCGATGCCGAGGCGTTCCATGCGCCGGTACAGGGCCTGGCGCGACAGTCCCAGCTCGGCCGCCGCCTGCGCCACCACGCCGTGTGAACGGGCCAGCGCCTGGGCAATGGCATCGCGGTCAGGTTCGGCTTCGTTGCCGGAGGTGGCGCTCATGGGCAGTCCCAGGTCGGCCGCCTTGATCACGTCGCCGGCAGCGAGCAGGCTGGCGCGGGCCATGATGTTTTTCAGCTCGCGCACATTGCCCGGCCAGCCGTGGGACATCAGCGCGGACTGGGCGCAGCCGTTGAGCACCTTGCCGCGCGGGAGAAAGCTGGCCGCCAGCGGCAGGATGTCGGCCGGGCGCGCCGCCAGCGGCGGCAGATGCAGCTCGATGACGTTGAGGCGGTAGAACAGGTCCTCGCGGAAGGTGCCGGCGCGGATCATGGCGCCCAGGTCGGCATTGGTGGCGCTGATGACGCGCACTTTCACCTGTCGTTCGCGGTTCGAGCCAAGCCGCTCGAAGCGGCCCGTTTCGAGCACGCGCAGCAGCTTCATTTGCCCGGCCAGCGGCAGGTTGCCGATCTCGTCGAGGAACAGGGTGCCGCCGTCGGCCGCTTCAAATTTGCCTTCGCGCGCCTTGGACGCGCCGGTATAGGCGCCGGCGTCGGCGCCGAAGAGTTCTGCCTCGATCAGTTCGGCCGGCAGGGCGCCGCAATTGAGGACCACGAACGGCCCGTTGCGTACGGTGGAATTGGCCTGGATGATTTCGGCGATGCGTTCCTTGCCGGTGCCGTTCGGTCCGCTGATGAGGACGGGGACGTCGGCGCGGGCTACCTGGCAAGCCAGGTGCAGCACGCGTTCGGTGGCCGGGTCCTGCCACACCATGCCGCGCAGGTCGAAGCCCTGTTCGAGGTCGCGCCGCTGGCGCCGTTCGCGCTGCGCGTGCCGGGCCAGGGCGCGGTTGGCCTGGCCAAGCTCGATCAGGTTGGTGACGGTGGCGATCAGGCGGTTGTCGTTCCAGGGCTTGGACAGGTAGTCGGCCGCGCCCGAACGGATCAGGTCCACCGCGGCGTCGAGGTGGGTCCAGGCGGTCAGCAGGATGACGGGCAGGTCGGGGTGGCGCCGGCGGATTTCGCGGAACAGGTCGCATCCTTCCTCGCCGGACGTGGTGTCGGCGCTGAAGTTCATGTCCTGGATGACCAGGTCGACGCTGCTGCGTTCGAGCAGCGCCAGGCCTTCGGCCGGCGACGCGGCGCGCAGGGCATCGATGTCGTGCAGCGAAAACAGGACTTCGAGTGCGATCGCGACCGCGGCGTTATCGTCAATAATCAGTACAGTAGGCATGGCGCTAGGATATCACCGGGAAGGCGTAGAAGGGCAGTCGCAGGGGGCCAGGCCTGACATCCGGACACGAGCTCGGCGGTTTTGCCGCCGAGCTCGTGTCCGGATGTCAGGCCTGGCCCCCTGCGAATCAGGCACTGCGCGTGGCCATGGCCGGCGAGATGCTCGCCGCGCGCCACGCCGGCCCGTACACGGCAACGATCCCGAGCAGGAAGAACACGGCGGCGCCGCCAAGCATGTATTCCACCGGCAGCCTGGCCATTTCCAGTTTCGCCACCAGCAGCTGGTTCAGGCCCAGCGCCAGCAGCAGGCCGGCGGCGACGCCGCAGCTGGTGATCATGACGTTCTCGGTCAGGAAGTAGCGCAGGATGTCGACCCGGCGCGCGCCAAGGGCGCGGCGTACGCCGATCTGCTTGCGCCGCTGCTGCACCCACAGGCTGGCCATGCCGACGATGCCGCTGGCGGTGATCAGGAGCAGCAGGATGCTGACCGTGACCAGCATCCAGGACAAGGCGTTGTCGGCGCGATAGCGTTCGACCCGCATTTCGTCAAGCGTGCGCAGGCGGGTGAACACCGGCCCGGTCGACGCGTTGCGGATTGCCGCTTCGGTCTCTTTCATGATGCGGTCGCGCTGGCCCGGTTCGGCGCGGATCGTAAACAGCGACGACGCTACGGGACCGGTGAAACGGCCCGGCGAAATGATCGCGTATTCCGCCGTCGGGCCCAGTTCGGCGCGCTGGGTTTGCAGGCGTTCCAGTACACCGACGATGCGCGCTCCCTTGGCGTCGTCGCCCGTGCCGTAGAAGATCTCCTTGCCAACGAAGCTGCTCTGGCCAGGAAACAGCTTTTCGGCCAGCGCGCGCGTGACGATGGCTGCCGGCGAACGATCTGTGCTTTCTGTGCTGTTGATCTCAGGGATTTCTCCCGGCAGGAAGTCGCGCCCTTCGACCAGCTTCAAGCCCCAGGTGGTGACGATCGAATCGGGCGTGGTGTAGTAGCCGGATTCTTCGGTTGGGCTGCCGGTCTTGCGGCTGGTGGAAATGCCGGTGGTGCTGCCGTTGCGCGACATCGGAATCATGCTGATGCGGGCGACCGAGGTCACCCCCGGCACGCCGCGCAGCACGGCGCTCTGGCGCTTTTGGACGGACAGCTGTTCGTTATGTTCGCTGACGTCCATGTTGCGTACGCTGAGCTGGAACACATCGGCTTCGTTGACGACGCCACTCGAGCGCGCGGCGACCGCCTGGCGCACGTTGACGATATACAGGGCGTTGGCCAGGATGGCCAGGCTGAGCGCGACCTGGATCGCCACCAGCACAGGCCCGGTTTTATTGCGCAGCAGCGCGGACAGGATAGGACGGATTTCCATGTAGGGCCTCACTGTGATTTGAGTTGCAGGGCGGGCGTCACCTGGCAGGCGCGCCAGGTGGGCAGCAGGCCGGCCAGGATGGCGGCCAGCACCGACAGGACGAAGGTGAAGGTCAGCATCACCCAGTCCATGTGGGCCACCACGGCCATCTGCTTGGACTGCATCGCGATCAGGGCCAGCGCGCCGAAGGCGAGCAGCAGTCCGAGCACGCCGCCGGCCAGGCCGACGACGGCCGTCTCGATCAGGAACTGGCGGAAAATTTCGCGGCGCGAGGCGCCCAGGGCGCGGCGGATGCCGACCTCGGAAGCGCGCACGGAGAATTTGGCCAGCAGCAGGCCGATCGCGTTCACGAGGCACAGCAGCAGGAAGGCGAAGGCCAGCCAGGCCGACAGCTTGCTATCGTTGCCGACCACCTTGTTGTGTTCGAGCCATTCCATCACGTCGTACAGCTTGGGCGGCGCATTGCGTTTCAGGCGCCCCAGCTTGACCTGTTCGGCCAGGTAGGCGTGCAGGTAGTCGTGCAGTTCGGCGCGGTCCGATTCGGACTTGGTCTCGAACCAGAACTAGATCCAGGTGCAGGGCGACTCGATGAAGGCCTGGAAGCCGGCGCCCGAATTGGCGGTGCAGTTGGTGTTGCCGGAGTTGTTGTTCTTGCCCAGGATCGCGCTATGGAAGGGGATCATGTATTCATCTTCGGTACCGAATGCACCGCCCGCGCTGGTAAGGCGGTAGTAGCGCGGGATCGGGAGGAAGGTGTCGAGCACGCCCACGATCTGCCAGTCGTCGCCCAGGAGGCGCACGCGCCGGCCCACCGGGTTGGCGTCGCCGAACAGTTTTTCCGACATGGCGCGGCCCAGCACGATCACGTGGGCGCCGCTGGCGTCGTCCGCATCGGTCCATGGCTGGCCGTGCAGGAAGGGTGCTTCGAACATGGCGAAGAAATCGCGCGTGGTGGCCAGGCCGGTCACCGAGAATACGCCGATGTCCTTGCGCGCCGGCTCCACCGCTGCGCCCACGCCATAAATGGCGGTGCGGCGGTCACCCTTGCCCGACTTGAGCAGGTTGCGTGCGTCGGTATAGGTCATCTGGACGTCTTCCGGCTCGTCGCCCGGCGTGTAGCCGTCGAGCGGTCCCGGGTCGAACAGCGGCACCATCAGCCGGCCGCTCTTGTGCGGCACGGGGTCGCCCGACATCACGTGCAGGATGGTCAGGGTCGATATGCTGGCGGCGACCCCGATGGCGAGCGTGAGCACCATCAGCGTGGTCAGGGCCGGGTTGCGGCGCAGGCTGCGCAGGCCAAGCATGAAGTAGTACTGGAACATGCGGCTCTCCTCAGGCGATGTGGTTTGCGGCCATTGCCTTGGCGTCGAACAGGGTCGGCGTCTTGCGCACCAGGTCCGAGACCTGGCCGTCGATGATGTGCACATTGCGCTGCGAACGCACGGCCAGCTCGGGGTCGTGGGTGACCATCAGGATGGTGGTTCCCTGGGCGTTGATTTCCTCAAGCAGCTCCATGACGCCGCGCGCCATCTGCGTATCGAGGTTGCCGGTCGGTTCATCGGCCAGCAGCAGTTTCGGCGAACCGGCCAGTGCGCGCGCGATCGCCACGCGCTGCTGCTGGCCGCCCGACAGTTCGGCAGGGTAGTGCTTCATGCGCGACGCCAGGCCCACCTTGGCCAGCGCGTCCTCGATGCGTTCCTTGCGTTCGGCCGCGTTGAAGCCGCGGTAGCGCAGCGGCACGTCCACATTGTCGAACAGGGACAGGTCCGGAATCAGGTTGAAGCCCTGGAAGATGAAGCCGAGTTTTTCGTTGCGCAGGCGCGAGCGGGCATTGTCGTCCATGCCCTTGACGTTGACGCCGTCGAGGATATATTCGCCATCCGTGAATTCTTCAAGCAGGCCGGCGATGTTCAGGAAGCTGGTCTTGCCGGAGCCGGAAGGACCGGTCACGGTGACGAATTCGCCCTGGTTGACCTGGATCTCGAAGCCGCGCAGCGCGTGGGTTTCGATCATGTGGGTGCGGTATACCTTGCTCAGGTTTGTCATGCGCAGCATTGGAATGTCCTTTCTTAATTGTTGATGGAGACGCGGGCCGCGTTGTTGAACGAATCGGTCCCTGCGATAACGACCTTGTCGCCGGGCTTCAGGCCCGACAGGATTTCCACGCCCGAGATGCTGATCGCACCCACGGAGATCGGCGTACGGACCGCGATGCCGTCCTTGACCACATAGGCGAAGCGGCCACCTTCGCTTTCCACAAACGGGCCACGCGGCAGCATCACCACGTTCGGTTTTTCCTCGATCAGCAGGCGCGCGGACACGCGCTGGCTCTGGCGCAGGCCCTTGGGCTGGACGCCGTCGAAGCGCACGCGCGCCAGCACCTGGTTCTTCACCACTTCGGGCGACAGCGCCGACAGCTTGCCGGTGGCGGTGGCGCCGTTGATTTCGATTTCGGCGGTCATGCCCAGGCCCATGTCGTCGACATAGGTTTCCGGGACTTCGAGTTCGACTTCCAGGCGCGACAGGTCGACCAGCGTCATGAGGGCGGCATTGGCCGCCACCACGCTGCGGTTCTGCACCGACAGCGTTCCGATGAAGCCGTTCACCGGCGCGCGCACGGTCAGTTCGTCCACGCGGCGCTGGGCGTTGGCCATCGACAGGCGCTGGCGATCGAGTTCGTTGACCTTGGTTTTCAGTGCCAGGCCCACGTCCTCGTTTTCCAGCGCAGCGGCCTTGGACGCATGGCGGGCGCGGATTTCGGCCGAGCTCAGTGCATCCTTGGCCTTCTGGTAATCGATCTTGGCGATGATGCCCACCTGCGCCACCGCTTCGTAGCGTTCCAGCGTGCGCTGGGCCGACAGGCGGTCGATTTCGGCGGTGTCGGCTTCGCGCTGCGCCAGCAGTTTCTGCTTCTTGGCCAGGATCTGCTGGCGCGCGACTTCGGCTTCGAGCTGCTGGTAGCTCGATTTTTCGCGTTTCAGTTCATCGGTCAGGTCGGGCGATTCGAGTTCGGCCAGCACCTGGCCGCGGGTGACGGTGTCGCCGGCGGCCACTTTCAGCGTGACGATCGACGGTGAGGTGGAATACAGGGTGGGGCTGATGGCGGCCACCACGCGGCCGTTGACCGAAGCGTCGCGCACCAGGGTGCCGCGCGTGACTTCGGCGATGCGCAGGCGCGAACCGCTGACCGACTGGTCGCTGCCGCGGTATGTGGACACCAGCGCGCCGGCCACGGCCAGCAGCGCGACGGCGCCGGCGGCGATCAGCACGCGGCGTTTGGCGGACTGTGCGCGCGGCGGCGCGATGACGGCGTCCTGGGAAGAGGTATCTCGGATCATGGCTGTATGCGTGAAAGACAATGTGTCTCTTTATGCAGGAACCGTGCCACACACTAAGTGCTTGATTCATAACGGGGACAGGCGTGCCAGTCCGCTGTCCGGCCGTCCGTACAGTGGCCGCTGGACGGGACCGGACAGTCGCGCTTGAATTTTGCCAAAACGACCACATCTTCATGGCCTCATTCCCGCACATTGAAAGACCGTATGTCCGCCCTGGTAGCAAAGCTGCGTGCCTTGTTGATGATTCCCGAGAGCGAGCCGCTCGACTTCCCGTTCGTCGACAGCGACGTCGCCCGGTTCCAGCGCCTGCGCCGCGATCCGGCGCGCCATGCGATCGACGAGACGACCTGGAAGGACCTGCTGCTCGGCGAATGGCGCCGCCTGTTGTCGCCCGAGGTGAGCATCTTCGGACAGCACCTGCTGTACCAGCGGCTGTGCGACGGGGTCGAAGGCCAGGAACAGCCCGGGCGCATCCGCGCCCTGATGGCCGATCCCGCCGCGCTGGCGGCGCTGCATGGCCAGTGCACGTCGCTGCGCCGCGCCGACAAGGAGATCGCGACGCTGCTGTATGAAGATGTCGCGCCGCCGGTGCCCTGGTGGGCCGGCAAGACCTGGCCGCTGACGCTTGCATTGCTGCTGACGATCGCGGGCGCGGCCTTGTCGCAGCTGTCATGGCTCGGTACCGCATTTGTCATGTACCTTCTGATGGCAGGGCAGATGCGCTATTACGCGCGGGCCGAGGAATTTGCCAGGTCGGTGCAGTCGCTGCAGATGCTGCTGCGCGTGGACAGCCTGCTGCAAGGCCCTGCCAGGTCGGGCAAGATCAACCGCGACCTGACGCGCAGCCAGGTGGTGCTGCTCATTCCCGGCGCGCGCGGCTACCTGGACTGGTTCATGCTCGACAACGTGAACCATTACTTCAAGTGCGTGCAACTGGTGCATGCCAACCTGGACTACCTGCGCGAGCGCTTCGAGCATATCGCCAACCTGGAAGCGGACATCGCGCTGGCGCGGCATTTGCTGAAAACGCCGCAGTTCTGCTGGGCCGACGCGGCCGGCGTCGACCGCATGGCGTTCGACGGCATGGTGCATCCGATGCTGCCCGAGGCGCAGCCGCTGTCGATGGCCCTGAACGGGAAGGGCGCTTTCATCTCCGGCCAGAATGGCATCGGCAAGAGCACCCTGCTGCGCAGCGTGGGCCTGAACCTGGTGGCCGCGCGCGCGTTCGGATTCTGCTACGCCACGCGCGCCAGCGTGCCGCATGTGCCGGTGTACGCCAGCATGCAGGCCGAAGATAACCTGTTCGGCGGCGAGAGCCTGTACATGGCCGAACTGCGGCGCGCCAAGGAGCTGCTGGCCGCGGCCGATGGGCCGCATCCGGGCATCTGCGTGATCGATGAAATATTCAGGGGCACCAACCACATGGAATCGGTATCGGCAGCGGCGTCGGTGCTCGACGTGCTCGCCGCGCGCGGACTGGTGATCGTGTCGTCGCACAACCTGGTGCTGGCGCCGCTGCTGCAGCACCGCCTCGATCCCTTATGCGTGGCCAAGGGTGGCGACGGCGCACTGACGCTGTCGCCCGGCGTGCTGGCGCATACCAACGGCATCGCCCTCCTGGCCCAGCGCGGCTTCGGCGCCGGGATCGAAGGCAATGCCGCGAGGGTGTTCGACTGGCTTAGCGGCTACCTTGCGCATCCTGCGGATAGCGCGCAGGTGCTCGGCCGGCGCGCCATCGAACCCAAAGCAGCGTGAGGCCGTACATCAATGCCAGCATGGCCGCCCAGGCGATGTAGGTGACGGCCAGCGAATGCTCGTAGCCGCCTGGCCAGATGGTCTTCTCGCCTGAAAAATCGGGACCGCTGCCATAGCGCAGCGTGAAGTACAGATTGCCCAGGAAGTGGATCAGCGCGATGTGGACCAGGTAGAAGAACATCGGCGTGCGGCCGAACAGGGCCAGCACGCGGTTTTCGCGCACGCGTTCGAACAGCACCAGCAGGGCCAGGCCGATGCTGCCGGTGACCAGCAGGTACATCAGCGACGGCGGATACTTGTGCACGCGCGCGAAGGACATCACGTCGAACATGATGCCGCGGTTCTGCGCCGACCAGGGATCGGGATCGCCATACAGGTTGAAGGCGCGCAGGGCCAGGAAGGTCAGCATCATGCCGCCCGCGGCGAGCAGCAGGAAGCGCTGGCGGCGCGCGCCCTCCCACAGGAACACGGGGCCGAGCGCGTAGCCGGCGGCCATCAGCCCCACCCAGGGCATCAGCGGATAGGCCAGCACCAGGCCTTGCAGCGGAGCGTCCTTGAAGGGATAGAAGCCGCCCTGGTGCCAGGCTTGCCACAGCAGGCCGCCCGGGTTGTAGCCGTCGAACAGGTTGTGGGTGCCGATCAGCAGCGCGGCCATGACGCCGATGGCCGGGCGCGGCAGCCATACCAGCAGGGACAGGAACATCATGCCGGCGCCGAGCGCCCACAGCACCTGGAAGATGATGACGTTGTAGCCGAACTGCCAGCTGAAGCTGATCCAGGTCGCTTCGAGCAGGATCAGGAGGGCGCCGCGCGTGGCCAGGTAGCTGGACAGGGCGGGAATGCCGGCGCCGTGGCCGCGCAGGAAGGCCGAACTGCCGGCCAGCAGCACGAAGCTGGTGGCGCACAGGTGGGTGATCCAGCGGGTCCAGAACCAGCCGGGCGAGGTGGCCGCCAGGTCCTCGACATTGAACGGCGTGATGCCGAAAAAGTCGCGCGTGTGGTCGAGTGCCATCAGGGCGATCACGAAGCCGCGCAACATGTCGATTGCCGGCAGCCTGGCCAGTTTTTCCATCCCCATCCCTTTCAAAATTTTGCTGTACCGACATGTTGCCTGAAAACCTGGGACAGTCCCAAAAAAAGATGGGGCGGGGTGGGCTGAGGGTGAGCAGTCCCCTCAGGCGTCCTGTCGCGAAACTCTCTCGTTCTGTCTCGTTTTGCGGGGGGCGGGGACGTGGTTGGCGCGCGGCGCGAAAAACGAGACAGAACGAGATAGAAACGAGACGAGACGCCTGAGGTACTTGGGCAAGGAGGGGCTCAGTCGCGCGGCAGCGGTTTGCCCTTGTCAATGATTTCGCGGCAGTCACCTTTCAAGGTGGCATTGTCGTAATCGCTCCAGCCGTAGCTGTCGACGTAGCGCTTGTGCTGGCGGAACTGCTGGTGCATGAAGCTCCATTCCAGCCGTTCGCCGGGGTAGCGGATGTCGCCCAGGTCGAGCAGGGTGTGGAACACGTTTTCCGTCGCCAGGCGCGCCTTGCGGTGCTTTTTCAATTGCGCGACCTTGCCCGGATGGCGCGCGGCGTACTGGTCCGAATACCAGACGAAGGCCGGGACGTGGAATTCGTACTGGGTGTTGTGGCCGTGGAAGGCCAGGTTGCAGCTGTTGTCGTACAGCGTCTGGCCGTGGTCGGAGACATACATCAGGGCCGTGCGCTGCTCCGAGCGCTTGAGCATGCCGATCACGTTCGCCAGAAACCAGTCTGTATACAAGATGGAGCTGTCGTAGCTGTTGTTGAGCAGCGGCTTGATGGCCGTGTCCGTGTAGACCGGCTTGTCGATGCCAAACAGCGACGGCTTCCAGCGGTCGAATTCCTTGGGATAGCGCTGGCTGTAATTCCAGTGGCTGCCCAGCGAGTGCAGCACGATCAGCTTTTTCGGGTGCGGGTCGGCGATGGCGCTCCTGACCGGGTCGAACAGGATCTGGTCGAAGTTGGAATTGTTGGTGAAGCCGCCCAGGTTCAGGAACTGGATCACGTCCGCTTCGCGCGCGAACACGGACACCGGGGTGTCGAATTCGCCGAACGATACCTGGTTCGACAGCCAGTAGGTCTTGAAGCCGGCTTCCTTGTACGCCGTCAGGAAGGATTTTTCGTTGAAGCCGTCTTTCAGGCTCTGGCGTGCCGGTTTCCGCGAAATCATCACCGGCACCGACAGGCGCGTGGCCGAGACCGCGGTGATCACATCGGACAGCATGACCAGGTTCGCTTCCTGGCTCAGCAGGGGATTGGTGTCGCGCGCGTAGCCGTTCAGGCGCCAGCGGTCGTAGCGCGACGATTCGCCGATGACCATGATCACCACTTCCGGTTTCTGGTCCGGGGCCGCCTGGCTGGCCTTGAAGGTGAAAGTGCTGTTGCGCTCTCCCAGCTCGGCCAGGTGCTTGCGCTCCTTGTAATAGTCCAGTCCGCGCGACATCAGGCCAAAGGGCCAGGAACTGGCGAAGGCGTCGAATTCGACCGGCAGCCTGGCGGCGTGGGGCAGGGGCCGCAGCTTCCATCCCGTGTGCGAGGCGGCCGCGACCGGCTTGTCCTGTTCCGGGATGCTGGCCGCTTCCTCCTCCTCCTCCTCGTCCTCCGACGCGCTGGCCGACGCGCTCGCCACCTTGGCCGGCGCCGCGCCCGGCTTGCCTTCGATGCCGAATTCGTAACCGTAGGCCCACACCGCGCCGCCCAGGGCCAGCACCGCGATCGTCACCCAGCGCGAACTGTCGTTCCAGTCCAGTTCCCAGGCGCGGCGGGCCAGCTTGAATGTGAGTGCCCACCAACCAAGCACGCCCAGCATGACCGCCAGCATCAGCCAGACGGTGCTGCCCAGGAATTCCAGCGCTTCCTTGGGGCTGGTCTCGGCGATGATGCCCAGGTGGTGGGTCGAGATCCCCTGCCCATAATAGGTATACAGATAGGCTTCGGTGGGCAGGGCGATGAAGGCCGGCAGCAAGAGCCAGTGAAACCAGGCCGGCCGCTTGAACACGGCCCACACCGCCACCCAGCCCACAAATTCGATGCCCAGGATTTGCCAGGGCTGCGCCAAAGGCTTGCCCATGAGCATGGGAATGAAGGGGACGGCCGACAGCGCCAGGTAGGTGAGCAGCAGGATCAGGTTGGCGGGGCGCAGCGCAGCGGGCATGGTGAAGCCGGGAAGTAAACAAGTGATTATTATCACGGTGTTTTTCACCACGGGCCTATTTTTATTCGCGCACGCGCTCCGGCAGGCGTACACTGCCTGTCTCGGACGCACCACGCCGGACCTCCTTTCACGCCCGCCACAGCCCGATATGTTGACCACCAGACGGTAAACTGGTTGACCTGCCTCTATTACCCGCTTATACTCGCGAGTTCTCGAATTTATTCTGCACTTCGTTGTGCGCTTCACAGCCGCTCCCTTGCGAGTGGCTATTCGCGCCTCCGCTGTCAGCCGATCCGGGACTCAGTTTTAGTCCCCGGGCATCCGCCCGGGTTATTCATGTTGTATCTTTGTTGGATTTATAACGATGCCAACCATCAATCAACTGATTCGCCAGCCGCGTGTTTCTGTGCGCGTCAAGAGCAAATCGCCGGCGCTGGAAAACAGCCCGCAAAAACGTGGTGTTTGCACCCGTGTATATACGACGACCCCAAAGAAGCCAAACTCGGCTCTGCGTAAAGTCGCCAAAGTTCGCCTGACCAACGGTTTCGAAGTCATTTCGTACATCGGCGGTGAAGGCCACAACCTGCAAGAACACAGTGTCGTGCTGCTGCGCGGCGGTCGTGTCAAGGATTTGCCGGGTGTGCGTTACCACATGGTTCGCGGTGCACTGGATACCCAGGGCGTTAAAGACCGTAAGCAAGCTCGTTCGAAGTACGGTACGAAGCGCGCTAAAGCAGGCAAGAAGTAATCGTTTTTACGAATACGCCTCGCCTATTTAACTAGTTGAACCGACCAGAAACGGTCGAGTAAGTGGATGGCTATGATGGCCACCGCGAGTGCGCCCAGCGCGCTCAACTGAAGACTGAAAGGAATTGAAATGCCACGTCGTCGTGAAGTCCCCAAACGCGAGATCCTGCCTGATCCAAAATTCGGCAATACGGATGTCGCAAAATTCGTCAACGTTCTGATGCTGTCCGGTAAAAAATCGGTCGCAGAAAACATCATCTACGGTGCGTTTGAACACATCAAGACCAAGTCCGGCAAGGACCCGCTCGAAGTGTTCGCCACTGCGATCAACAACTGCAAGCCGATGGTCGAGGTTAAGTCCCGCCGTGTCGGTGGCGCCAACTACCAGGTGCCAGTTGAAGTTCGTCCAGTTCGTCGTATGGCGCTGTCCATGCGTTGGTTGCGCGAAGCCGCAAACAAGCGCAGCGAAAAATCCATGCCGCAACGCCTGGGTGGTGAGTTGATGGAAGCCGCGGAAATGCGCGGCGGTGCTATGAAGAAGCGTGACGAAGTTCACCGCATGGCTGAAGCGAACAAGGCGTTCTCGCACTTCCGCTTCTAATAAAAGGGCCAAGCCCGGGTGCAGTCGACCCGGGCGCGGCCATGCATCTGTTGTTCGAGGCCGGGCTCATTTTGTTCACAAAATGCCGCTCGGTTTTGTCCATTCAAAGATTTAGGAATAATTATGGCACGCAAGACCCCCATTGAGCGCTACCGCAATATCGGTATCTCGGCTCACATCGACGCTGGTAAAACCACCACGACCGAGCGCGTCCTGTTCTACACGGGCGTAAACCACAAGAT
>Ga0187845_1000034_pt1 | contig 70446 bp, 66 predicted proteins | sample SpaLakP09_SKY_68_FD_134515 | JGI IMG/M metagenome (GOLD analysis project Ga0187845, IMG submission 134515) | Oligotrophic lake water microbial communities from Sparkling Lake, Wisconsin, USA - SP09_SKY_68 | ecosystem: Environmental > Aquatic > Freshwater > Lake | place: USA: Sparkling Lake... | reverse complement strand
GTCGCGCTATCTAAGCGTGCACGTTCCTTCACAGGAGTCCTGAGCGATTCCCTTCGCTCAACGATCGGAGTTTCTGCCTCGTGCCCATGTCTCCCGCCGACCTTGAAGCCCGCCTGCAGGCGGCCTTCCCCGACGCCGAGATCGTCCTGACGGACCTGGCCGGTGACGGGGATCACTACAAGGCGCGCATCGTGTCGCCGGCCTTTCGTGGCCTGAACCGCGTCAAGCAGCACCAGATGGTCAACCGCGCCCTGGCCGACGTCCTGGGCGGCACCCTGCACGCCCTGGCGCTCGAAACCGCGTCACCGGCGGACTAGGCCCATGCGCTACCGGCCGTTCGGCAATTCGGGCATGGCGGTCTCGGCGATCACGCTTCGCCTGGCTGACTCGCCGCGCCTGCGGGCGGCTGACTGGCGGTCGCTGATCTTCGCCGCCCTCGAAAGTGGCGTGAACAGCTTTCAGGTCGACGGCGAGTCGCCGGCCCTCATGCAGGGCGCGGCCGAAGCCTTCGCGGCCCTTGAGCGGAACCTGCTGTTCGTGACCCTGCGGGTGCGCGACGACAGCGACAGACTGACGGCCGAGTCCGTCGGGACCCTGGTCACCAAGGCCCTCAATGGCCTCGCCCTCGACTATCTGGACCTGATCCTGATCAATGCCCCGGCAGGCGAAGATCTGGCCGAAGGGGCCACAAGGACGCTCCGGGCCCTGCGGAGCGATGGAGCCCTGCGGGGTCTGGGTGTCGCCAGCCGCGACGACCTGCCCGCCGGACTGCAGGCCTCCGACCTGCTTGCCGCCCTTTCCTCGCCCTTCAACCTGTCCTCGGGCTGGGCCGAGCGGAACCGCATCCGGGGTGCAGTAGCCCGCAATCTGGCGGTGATCGGCGAAGATTATTGGCCCCAGGCCCTGCGGGACCTGGAAGTAAAGCCCGTTTTCCAGAAGCCGTCCCTGTGGCGGCGGCGGACAGATCCCCTGGCCGATGTCGGCAGCTACGAATTCCTGACCGGCACTCACGGCTGGACCGGCGAGGAGATCGCGCTCGGCTATGCCCTGACCGAGCCGTCGCTGGCCACTATCGGTGTCACGGCCGAAAGCCGCGCCGAAATCGAGCGGCTCGCTGCGGTCGTCGAGCGCGATCTGCCCAACGGCGTCTGCGCCCAGATCGAAATGGCCCGCTTCTCGGCCCAGGAACGCGAGAAAGCCGAGCGGAAAAAGTAGGGGCCTTGACCCGGCGGTGCCCGGCGCCTAGCTGAAGGGCCTTGCAAGGACCTGCCGACATGAACGACGTCACCGCCTCCCCCGCCCTGGACTTCATCGCCAAGACCGTGGCCGACCATGCCGTGGTGCTGTTCATGAAGGGCGTCCCTGACCAGCCTCGTTGCGGCTTCTCGGCCGTATCCGTGCAGATCCTGGATCACCTGGGCGTCGAGTTCATCGGCGTCGACGTGCTGCAGGACGACGAACTGCGCCAGGGCATCAAGACCTTCACCGACTGGCCGACCATTCCCCAGCTCTATGTGAAGGGCGAGTTCGTCGGCGGCAGCGACATCGTGCGCGAGATGTTCCAGTCGGGCGAACTGAAGACCCTCCTGGCCGAGCAGGGCCTCATCCAGGCGTGAGCCGGATCTTCGTCCCACCGGCTGACGCCTTTTCCCTGACCTTCACGCCCCGGCCTGAGGACATCGACGCCAACGGCCACGTGAACAATGTGGTCTATCTGGCCTGGGCGCAGGACCTGGCGACAGCCCACTGGGATGCCCGCACCTCGCCCGAGGAACGCGCGCCGTGGAGCTGGGTGGCCCGACGGCACGAGATCGACTACCGGCGCGAACTGCTTCTGCACGAAACGGCCCGCGGCTACACTTGGGTGGGCGAGCTGAAGGGGCCTCGCTTTGAGCGCCATGTCCGGATCGACGGCCCTGATGGCAAGATGTGTGCGCAGAGCCGTACCGACTGGGTACTGATCGACATCGCCGCCAAGCGCCCGGCTCGGGTGCTGCCCTGGATGGTCGAACGTTTCTCGCTCAGGGTCTGACCGGATTGGCCACCATGACGCGTTCGCCGCGCCGCAAACCCAGCTCCGCATAGCTGAACACCAGGTCGACAAACCCCGGCTCGCCAAACTGGCAGGTCTCCAGCCGCCGCCGCGCGAAGGCGACCACCGCCCGGCCGTTGCTGCGGTCAACCCGGAACACAAAGTCCGCCCGCATCGCGCAGCCCTTTGAGACCACGCGCACCGTCAGCCCCTCGCGCCCGGCCTTGACCGCCGACAGGGTCTCCAGGCCGGGCCAGACCTCGTCCGACAGCGACAGTTCGGGGCGGGTGGCGCAGGCCGTGGCCAGCAGAGCCATGCCGGTGACCAGAGCCGAGCGTCGGGACAGCCGGTGCATTGCCGCGCGCCCTGCCCGGCTCAGGCCCTGGCCGCCCGCTCCCACTCCAGGAAGTCCGGCGTGGCCAGCAGGCGATCGGCATAGGCCGCAGCCGCGCCGGTGTCGCCATGGTCGGCCAGATCGATGGCGTAAGTGCGGAATCGGGTCGCCACCGGGGCGAAGAAGGCATCGGCGATCGACCAGTCGCCCAGCAGGAACGGCCCGCCCGAACGGTCGAGAAGCTGGTTCCAGCGCGCCACGATCTTGCGCACGTCCTTGCTGACCTCTTCGGAAAGCTCTGTCGGTGACGACTCGACATCGAGGGCCATGGAGCACTCGCGACGCAGGGCCATGAAGCCGCCATGCATCTCGGCCGCCGCCGAGCGGCCCAGGGCCCGAAGTACCGGATCGGCCGGCCACAGACCCGCTTCGGGGAAGCGCTCGTGCAGATACTCGCAGATGGCCAGCGAGTCCCAGATCACGAGGTCGCCGTCCTTCAGCACCGGGACTGGCCCGACGGCGAGTGGGGCGAAATGGCCTGGGCGGTCGCCTCGCCCTGCCGCAGCTCGACCACGGTTTCGCGGAAGTCCGCACCGGTGCGCTTCAGCGCCAGCCAGGGCCGAAGCGACCAGCTGGACCAGGCCCGGGTGCCGATGACGATCTCCATGGGACGGCTCCTGCGTGGACGGATGACGGGTAGTCATCCCGATTAACCTGCGGCTAAGGTGGCGACAACGATTAGAACAATACCATCAGGGAGTGCGCCCATGGCGGACACGGCAACACCGTCGCCGGTCATCAATCCTGTCTCGAGCGGCTATCGACGCTATGCGCTCTGGGTTCTGCTGATCATCTACACCCTGAATTTTCTCGACCGGCAGGTGATCAATATCCTGGCCGAGCCAATCAAGGCCGAACTGGGCTTGGCGGACTGGCAGCTGGGCATGATGAGCGGCCTGGCCTTCGCGATCTTCTACACGGTCCTGGGTATCCCGATCGCCCGTATCGCCGAGCGGAAGAACCGGCCGATGATCATCGGGCTTTCGGTAGCGGCCTGGAGCGCCTTCACCGTCGTGTGCGGCTTCGCGCAGAACTTCTGGCAGCTGGTTCTGGCCCGCATCGGGGTCGGCGTCGGCGAGGCCGGCTGCACGCCGGCAGCCCATTCGCTGATCAGTGACTATGTGCCCCGCGAAAAACGGGCCAGCGCCATTGCCTTCTACTCCATCGGCACACCGCTTGGCACCCTGGCCGGCATGGCCATGGGCGGCCTGGTCGCCGATGCCTATGGCTAGCGGGTGGCCTTCATGGTGGCCGGCGCGCCGGGGGTGATCTTCGCCCTGATCTCGATCTTCACGCTCGTGGAGCCCCGCCGGCAGCTGGCCGCAGACATCGCCGCCCGCGCCAGCCAGCAGATCAGCTTCGGGGCAGCCCTCGCCGTTCTGCTCGCCAAGAAGACCTTCTGGCTGGTGGCCCTGGCCGCCGCGATCAAGGCCTTCATCGGCTACGGCCAGGCCCCGTTCGCCGCCTCGTTCTTCTTCCGCAACCACACTGCAGAACTGGCCCAGCTGGCCTCGCTGTTCGGCCTGAAGTCGGCGGGTTTCCTCGGCCTCGCCCTCGGCCTGATCGGCGGCACCGCCGGCGTGATCGGGGCCTGGCTGGGCGGAGTACTCGCCGATCGACTGGGGGCCAAGGATCTGCGGGCCTATGTCGTGGTGCCGGCCATTGCCTCTTTCCTGGCGATTCCGTTCTACATCGCCGCCATCAACCTGCCCTCGGCCGTCCCGGCCATGGTTCTGCTGACCATCCCCACCCTGCTGGGCACCCTCTGGTACGGCCCTGTCTATGCCACGGCCCAGAGCATCGTGGACCCGGCCATGCGGGCCACGGCCTCGGCGGTCCTGCTGTTCATCATCAACCTGATCGGGCTGGGACTGGGACCCGTCGCCGTGGGCGCGCTCAGCGACATCCTGGCCGGACCAGTGGGGCTGGGATCGGCGGAGGGTGTCCGCTGGGCCCTGATCATCTCGTCCCTTCTGGGCCTGGTGGCGTTCGGCCTGTTCTGGCAGGCCCGCAAGACCATCCGCGAGGATATGGTGGCCTGATCCGGCCACCTATTTCCCTACTGGCGCACTGACTTCCGTTACGTCTACAGTCGCCTCAAGAATTAGAACAAATGTTTGAGGGGAGAGAGTCTTCAATGGCCGAGGCGATCGCGTCCGGCGGGTCAAAACCCGTCTATTCCAACGGCTACAAGGCCACGGTGCTGGGCCTGCTGCTCGCCACCTACACCTTCAACTTCATCGACCGGACGATCATCGCCACCATCGGCCAGGCCATCAAGGTGGACCTGAAACTCACCGACACCCAGCTGGGCCTGCTGGGTGGTCTCTATTTCGCCCTGCTCTACACCCTGCTCGGCATCCCCATCGCTCGCCTGGCCGAACGCTGGAACCGGGTGACGATCATCTCGGTCTCCCTCGTGATCTGGTCGGGTTTCACGGCCCTGTGCGGCAGTGCCGCCAGCTTCGCGCAACTGGCCGCCTACCGTTTCGGCGTCGGGATCGGCGAAGCCGGCTGCTCGCCGCCCAGCCACTCGCTGATCAGCGACTATTATGCCCCCAAGCAACGGGCCACGGCCCTGTCGATCTACTCGTTCGGTATTCCGCTGGGCACCATGTTCGGCGCGGTGGCCGGTGGCTGGTTGGCCCAGGAGTTCAGCTGGCGCGTCGCCTTCGTGATCGTCGGCCTGCCCGGCATCCTGCTGGCCCTGATCGTCAAGCTGGTGGTCAAGGAACCGCCGCGCGGCCATTCCGAGATGAAGGAATCTCCGCTGGAGGCCGAGGACGTCGTGGTCGAGCCGCCGAAACCGGCCTTCTCGATGGCCACCGAGTTCGCGGAAATGTGGGCCGTCACCAAGGTGCTGTTCGGTAAGTGGCCGGTGCTGCACATGGTGCTGGGTGTGACCATCGCCTCGTTCGGCTCCTATGGCTCGGGGGCCTTCGTGCCGTCCTACTTCGTGCGGGCCTTTGGGCTCGATCTGGCCCAGGTCGGGCTGATCACCGGCCTGATCGGTGGCTTCTCGGCCGGCATCGGCACCCTGGTCGGCGGTTTCCTCAGCGACTGGGCCGGCAAGAAGAGCGCCAAGTGGTACGCCCTGACCCCGGCCATCGGCCTGACCATCTGCACGCCAATCTACATCCTGGCCTATCTGCAGACCAACTGGCAGGCCACGGCCCTGATCCTTCTGGTCCCGGGCATCTTCCACTATGTCTATCTGGCCCCGACCTTCGGCGTGGTGCAGAACTCGGTGGACCCGCGCCGTCGCGCCACGGCCACGGCCATCCTGTTCTTCTTCCTGAACCTGATTGCCCTGGGCGGCGGCCCGGTCTTCACCGGCTGGCTGATCGACCATCTGGCCCAGTACAATTTCAACACCCCGAATGCCGGGGGCCTGATCTCGTCGCTGATCGGTTCGTTCGGTCTGCCGGACTCGGCGGCCAGCTTCGCGGCCAGCTGCCCCGGCGGCGTCGCGCCCAAGGGCTCGCCGGCCGACCTGGCGGCCCTGTGTCACACCACCCTGGCCCACTCCAGCCAGCAGGGCATCATCGTCTCGCTGTGCTTCTATGCCTGGGCCGGTCTGCACTACGCCCTGGCCGCCATCGGCATGGTCAAGCACATGAAGGAACGGGCGGTGGCCCAGGCCTGAGGACAGGACGATCCTCGCCCCCTCCGGATGCTGCGCATCCTCCTCCCCCAGAGGGGGAAGATGAGAAGCGCTGACGTCATCTTCCCCCTCTGGGGGAGAGGGGCCGAAAGGCCCGGAGGGGGCAAGTTTCCGCCAGACTACCTTGACTCACCGGCCCCATCGGCCGAAACGCCCCGTCCATGATCAGCCGTTACGCCCGCCCCGAAGCCGCCGCCATCTGGTCCAGCCAGACCAAGTACAAGATCTGGTTCGAGATCGAGGCCCATGCCGCCGACGCCATGGCCGAGCTGGGGGTCATCCCCAAGCTGTCGGCCGAGACGATCTGGGAAAAGGGTCGCGACGCGGTCTGGGACAGCGACCGCATCGACGAGATCGAGCGCGTCACCAAGCATGACGTCATCGCCTTCCTGACTCACGTGTCGGAAATCGTCGGCCCCGAGGCGCGCTTCCTGCACCAGGGCATGACCAGCTCCGACGTGCTGGACACCTGTTTCGCCGTCCAGCTGTCGCGCTCCACCGATCTGCTGATCGAGGGCGTCGACCTGCTGCTGGCCGCTCTCAAGCGCCGGGCAATGGAACACAAGATGACGGTCTGCGTCGGTCGCAGCCACGGCATCCATGCCGAACCGGTCACCTTTGGCCTGAAGCTCGCCGGCTACTATGCCGAGTTCCAGCGCGCCAAGGAGCGTCTGGCGATGGCCAAGTTCGAGGTCGCCACCTGCGCCATCTCGGGTGCCGTCGGCACCTTCGCCAATGTCGATCCCCGCGTCGAAGAACATGTGGCCAAGATGATGGGCCTGACGGTTGAGCCGGTCTCGACCCAGGTCATCCCCCGCGACCGCCACGCGGCCTATTTCTGCGCCCTCGGCGTAGTGGCCTCGTCGATCGAGCGCCTGGCCACCGAGATCCGCCACCTGCAGCGCACCGAGGTTCTGGAAGCCGAAGAGCCCTTCGATCCGGGCCAGAAGGGCAGCTCGGCCATGCCCCACAAGCGTAACCCGATCCTGACCGAGAACCTGACCGGCCTGGCCCGGCTGGTCCGCTCGGCCGTGACCCCGGCGCTGGAAAACGTCGCCCTCTGGCATGAGCGCGACATCAGTCACTCGTCGGTCGAGCGCGGCATCGGCCCGGACGCCACCGTCCACCTCGACTTCGCCCTGCGCCGTATGGCCAGCGTCATTGAGCGCTTCAACATCTATCCCGAGAACATGGCCAGGAACCTCGATAAGCTCGGGGGCCTGGTGTTCTCGCAGCGGGTCATGCTGGCCCTGACGCAAGAAGGCGTCAGCCGCGAAGACGCCTATGCCGCCGTGCAGGGCAATTCGATGAAGGTGTGGCGTGGCGAAGGCAAGTTCATCGACTTCCTCAAAGCCGATCCCGTAGTCTCCAAGGCCCTGTCGGACAGCGTTCTCGAAGAGCTGTTCGACTACGGCTATCACACCAAGAACGTCGACGTGATCTTCCGCCGCGTGTTCGGCGAACAGGGCTGAGGATGAGCGAACCGCCGGTCCTTCGCCTCAATCCGGCGCTGGATCCGGCGGCCTTTGCCCCGGCCTATGCCCGCGACGGGCTGGTGCGTATCCCCGAGGTGTTCGAGCCGGCGGTCGTCGACCGTCTGGCCGGTATCCTGGAACAGACCCTCGACTGGGATGTCATCTGCTCCACCGAGACCGGTGGGGCCGAGATCATGGATCGTGCGCGCCGAGCCCAGCTGGGTCCGGATGCGGTGGCCGGCCGGCTGCATGCAGCGACGCTGAAGGCCCGCAGCGGCTTTGCCTATGTCTATCTCGGCTATCCGATGATCAACGCCTATGTCGACGGCCGCGATCCGGGGCACCCGATCCACGCCCTGACGGCGTTCCTCAACAGTCCCGACTTCATCGCCTTCGGCGCAGCGGTGACCGGCGAGACAACGATCACCAAGGTCGACGCCCAGGCCACCCTCTATCGTCCGGCCGACTTCCTGACCCTGCACGATGATACCGGCGTGGGTGAGCGGCTGGCGGCCTATACCCTGGGCCTGACCCGCCTCTGGCGGCCCGACTGGGGCGGGCAGCTGCTGTTCCATGACGCCAACGGCGACGTCGAGCGCGGCTTTGCCCCGGCCTTCAATGTCCTGACCCTGTTCAGGGTGCCACGCGCCCACTCGGTGGCGCCCGTGGCCCCCTATGCCGGCGCGCCACGCCTGACCGTTACCGGCTGGCTGCGGAACGATCCGCCCAATGGCCGCTAAGCGCAAGCGCGGCTTTCCGCCCGTCGTCGATGCCCGGACCCGCCTGCTGATCCTCGGCAGCCTGCCCGGCGAGGCTTCGCTTGCCGCCGGCGAGTACTACGGCAACCCGCGCAACGCCTTCTGGCGGCTGCTTGAACAGGTACTTGAGCGGCCGCTGGTGGTTCTGCCCTATTCCGACCGCCTGCAGGCCCTGCTGGAGCGGCAGGTCGGCTTGTGGGACGTGATTGCCGAGGCCGAGCGCCGCGGCAGCCTGGATGCGGCAATTCTCGATCCCGCCGCCAATGACCTGCCCGCCCTGATCGACACCCTGCCGCAGCTCGAGACGGTGGCCTTCAACGGCGCAACAGCGGCCCGGTTGGGCCTGCGCGGGCTGGCAAGCGTCGGTCGCCCCCTGAGCACCCTCGCCCTGCCCTCCTCCAGCCCGGCGCATGCCGCCGTGACCTTCGAACAAAAAGCTCAGGCCTGGGCCGGACTGCGCAAGGCTCTCGCCTGAATCCACGCACATTACAGCGTTTTCATCTGCTTTGCGGGCCCGCTTGGGGCAGCATCCGCGCCAATCCGGGGAGAGACTATAATCATGCGTTTGATACTGCTGGCCGCGAGCTCGGCCGTCGTTCTGTCACTGGCCGTTCCGGCCGCCTTTGCCGCTGAACCGGCCAAGCCGATGTACGGGACCTGGGGCGTGGACCTCACGGCGCGCGATCAGTCGGTGAAGCCGGGCGACAACTTTGACAAGTACGTCAACGGGGCCTGGGAGGCCCGCACCGAGATCCCCTCTGACCAGGCTTCGGCGGGTGCAGGCTACGACGTCTACAACCGCTCGCAGGAGCAACTGCGCACCCTGATCGAAACGGCCGATGCCTCGACCCAGATCGGCGGGCTCTACAAGAGCTTCATCGACGAGGCCCGGCTTGAGGCGCTGGACGCTGCACCGCTGAAGGCTGACCTGGCCAAGATCGCCGCGATCACCACCAAGGCCGACTTCGCCCTGGCCATGGGCCGCGCGCACGGCGGCGTCGGGTCCGACATCTTCTCGCTGGATATCTATCCGGACGCCAAGAACCCCGAGATCAACACCCTCTATATCGGCCAGTCCGGCCTCGGCCTGCCCGACCGCGACTACTATCTGACCGACGGTTTCAAGCCGCAGCTGGAGGCCTATACGGCCTTCATCGCGCGGGCCCTGACAATGGTCGGCTATGCCGATCCGGCCAAGAGCGCTGCCGATGTCGTGGCCTTTGAGACGGCCATCGCCAAGGCCAGCTGGGCCGTCGCTGATCGCCGCGACATCGACAAGGTCTATAACCCGGTCACCCAGGCCGAGCTGAGCGCCTATGCGCCCAACTTCCCGTGGACGGACTATCTGGCCGCGGCCGGGATCAAGGATGTCGCCAAGCCGGTGCTGGGCGAAAAGACCGCCGTGCGCGACATTGCCGCCCTCTACAATGCGACCCCGCTCGAGACCCTCAAGGCCTGGCAGACCTTCCATTCCATCCAGGAAATGTCGCCCTACCTCTCGAAGCGCTTCGTCGACAGCCGCTTTGAATACACCAAGGCCCTCAGCGGCCAGTCGACCCAGCGCCCCCGCTGGAAGCGCGGCGTCGTCCTGGTGGACGGCAGCCTCGGCGAGGTCGTCGGCCAGACCTATGTCGCCAAGTACTTCCCGCCATCATCCAAAGCCAAGATGGTCGAGCTGATCGCCAATCTGAAGAAGGCCATGGCCGCCCGCATCGACAGCGCTCCCTGGATGGCCGCCGCAACCAAGGCCGAGGCCCAGACCAAACTGGCCAAGATGGACGTCATGGTCGGCTATCCCGACAAGTGGCGCGACTATTCGGGTCTGAAGATCGACGCCACCGACCTCTACGGCAACGTCAAGCGCAGCAGCGCCTTTGAGTGGGCCTATGCCCTCGGCGATCTGGGCAAGCCGGTCGACAGCAGCAAGTGGGCGATGACCCCGCAAACCGTCAATGCCTACAACGGCGGCCTCGAGAACAAGATCGTCTTCCCGGCCGGCATCCTCCAGGCCCCCTATTTCGATCCCGCAGCCGACCCGGCCGTGAACTACGGAGCCATCGGCGCGGTGATCGGTCACGAGATCAGCCACGGCTTTGATGATCAGGGCCGCAAGATCGACGCCAAGGGGGCCCTCCGCGACTGGTGGACGGCCGAAGACGCCAAGCGCTTCGAGGCCCAGGCCGATATCCTCGGCAAGCAGTACGACCAGTACGAGCCGGTTCCGGGGGCCAAGATCAACGGCAAGCTGACCATGGGCGAGAACATTGCCGACCTGGCCGGCCTGCAGGTCGCCATCGACGCCTATCACGCCTCTCTGGGCGGCAAGCCTGCGCCGGTGATTGACGGCATGACCGGCGACCAGCGCCTGTTCCTGGCCTTCGCCCAGGCGTGGCAGGAAAAGTCACGTCCGGACTCGCTGAAGCAGCAGATGGCCTCGGACCCGCACTCGCCGTCGTCGTTCCGCGTGATCGGCCCGACGCGCAATGTCGATGCCTGGTACACCGCCTTCGGCGTCAAGCCGGGCGAGGCCTACTATCTGTCGCCGGAGGCCCGCTCGCGGGTCTGGTAGCAACAGCTGAACATCCGTGTGGCATCAGCGGGGGCGTGGCGATCACGCCCCCGCTTTTGTTTGTCGGTGGGCCGGATAGCAGGCAGGGTCTGAGCATGATCTATGCGCGCGCCGTGGCTGGAACCCGCTTCGTCTTCGATGGCCTGGCCGATCTGATGGCCAAGGCCTCCCCCCTGCGCTCGGGCGACGTTCTGGCCGGCCTTGCTGCGACCAGCGCCCAGCAGAATATCGCCGCCCGCATGGTGCTGGCCGACACCCCGCTGAGCACCTTCCTGAGTGAAGCCCTGGTCCCCTACGAGCGCGATGAGGTCACACGGCTGATTCTCGACACCCATGACGCGGCCGCCTTCGCCCCGGTCGCCGGCCTGACCGTCGGCGGCTTTCGCGACTGGCTCTTGTCAGAGGCCGCCACGCCCGCCGTCCTGGCCCGGCTGGCACCCGGCCTGACGCCTGAGATGGCGGCCGCCGTCAGCAAGATCATGCGCAACCAGGACCTGATCCTGGCGGCCAGCAAGTGTCAGTTGACGACGCGGTTTCGCAACACCATCGGCCTGCCAGGGACCATGGCGGTTCGCCTGCAGCCCAACCACCCGACCGACGATCCCGCCGGGATCACCGCCTCGATGCTGGACGGCCTGATGTATGGCTGTGGCGACGCGGTGATCGGTATCAACCCGGCCAGCGACAATCTCTCGATTCTGGGTGACCTGATGCGCCTGATGGACGACCTGATCCAGCGCTTCGAGATCCCCACTCAGTCCTGTGTGCTGACCCATGTGACCAGCGCCATCGAACTGGTCGAACGGGGAGCACCGGTTGACCTGGTCTTTCAGTCCATCGCCGGGACCCAGGCCGCAAACGCCAGCTTCGGCGTGACCCTCTCGCTGCTTCAGGAGGGCCTCGACGCAGGGCGGTCGCTGAAGCGCGGAACCATCGGCGACAACGTCATGTATTTCGAGACCGGTCAGGGCTCGGCCCTGTCGGCCGGCGCACACCACGGCGTGGACCAGCAGACCCTTGAGGCCCGTGCCTATGGCGTAGCCCGGGCGTTCGAACCGCTTTTGGTCAACAGCGTGGTCGGCTTCATCGGCCCCGAGTACCTCTATGACGGCAAGCAGATCATCCGGGCCGGGCTGGAGGATCATCTCTGCGGCAAGCTGCTGGGCGCGCCGCTCGGGGTGGACGTCTGCTACACCAACCACGCCGAGGCCGACCAGGACGATATGGACACCTTGCTGACCCTGCTGGCCACGGCGGGAGTGACCTTCATCATGGGCGTGCCGGGGGCCGACGACGTGATGCTGAACTATCAGTCCACCTCGTTCCACGACGCCCTCTATGTGCGCGAACTGCTGGGCAAGACCCGCGCACCCGAGTTTGAGGCCTGGCTGGCGCGCCTGCGGATCACCGGCCCGGACGGTCGACTGGCACCGGCCAGCGCCGGTCATCCCCTGCTGACGGCGCGCGCATGAACAGGCCACCGTCAAATGTGCCGCCCGATCCATGGAGCGCCCTGCGCGCCCACACGCCCGCCCGCATTGCTCTGGGCCGCAGCGGCGCCAGCCTGCCCACCCAAGAGGTGCTGGCCTTCGCCCTGGCCCACGCCCAGGCCCGCGACGCGGTGCATACGAGCTTTGAGGCCCAGGCGGTCGGCGAGGCCATCGCCTCCCTCGGCCTGGAGACGCTGCAGGTCGCCAGCGCTGCGCCAGATCGCGCCACCTATCTGCGTCGGCCTGACCTTGGCCGGCGACTGTTGGAAACCTCTCGCGACGCTCTCAAACTGCAGACGCGTGGGCCGGCGGATCTGGTCATCGTCGTCGCCGACGGCCTGTCCAGCACTGCTGTCCACACCCACGCCGCGCCCCTGATCGCCGCCCTGCTACCCCAGGTCCATCAGCAAGGCTGGTGCCTGGGGCCTGTCGTCATAGCCCGTCAGGCCCGGGTGGCACTGGGCGACGAGGTCGGCGAGATCCTCGGTGCGCGACTGGTCCTGCTGCTGGTCGGCGAGCGGCCGGGTCTGTCCTCACCCGACAGCCTGGGTGCCTATCTGACCTTCGCCCCGCGCGTGGGCCTGACCGATGAAGCCCGCAACTGCGTCTCCAACATCCAAACCGAAGGACTGTCCTACGAACAGGCTGCCTTCAAGCTGGTGTGGCTGGCGCGTGAGGCACTGCGCCTGGGCGAAAGCGGCGTGGCCCTGAAGGACGAGAGCGACACCGCCCAACTGGCCCCGCCAAGGCCTGCGCTCTCGCCCCAGTCCTAGCGCAGGGACCGAAAAGGTCGCCGCAGCGCGGGCAGAGATGACATGGTTTTGCACGCCGCCCGCTCCAGGTGCCGAAATTGTAAACTCCAATCGCCGAAAGCCGGTTTACCGCCCTGCCGGAGTCGCCGCCCCCGGCCCCGCGCGCAACCTTGGATGAAGCTTCGCATTCAGGGGGACCACGATGAGCGAACCAGCAGCCGGGGGCGGCGTCAGTTATGAAAAGGTCGATGCGGCCTATTTCGACAAGCGGGGCCTGAAGCGATACGCGGGCGTGTTCTCGCTATGGGCGCTGGGCGTCGGCGCGGTGATCTCGGGCCAGTTCTCGGGCTGGAACCTGGGCATGGGAACCGGTGGCTGGGGCGGCATGCTGGTGGCCACACTGATCATCACGGTGATGTATCTGGGCCTGACCTTCTCCATCGCCGAAATGGCGGCGGCCCAGCCCCATACCGGCGGGGCCTACAGCTTCGCACGCTCAGCCATGGGCCCCTGGGGCGGCTTCATTACTGGCCTGTGCGAAAATGTCGAGTATGTGCTGACGGCCGCTGTCGTGTGCTTCTTCATCGGCAGTTATCTGGGCGGGATCTTCGAGACCCCCGCCTGGGCCCAGCCGCTCTACTGGATCGGGGCCTATGTTGTCTTCGTCGGCCTGAACGCCGGCGGCGTGGCGATGTCATTCCGGTTCACCGTGGGCATCACCCTGCTGGCCCTGGCCTGCCTTGTCGTGTTCTGGGTCAGCGCCCTGCCTCACGCCGACTTCGCCAGATACGCCCTCAATGTGGGTCCCGGCGGAACCGAGTTGCCGGAGGGGCATGGCCCCTTCCTGCCGGCCGGCATTGGTGGGGCCCTGGCTCAATTGCCGTTTGCTGTCTGGCTGTTCCTGGCCATCGAGCAACTTCCCCTGGCGGCCGAGGAATCCCACACGCCCCAGCGCGACCTGCCCAAGGGCATTATCCTGGGCATGCTGACCCTGATCGTCTCGGCCCTGCTGGTGCTGTGGCTGAATGCTTCGATCCCGGCTGGAACCTTTGCCCTGTCCAAGTCGGGCGAGCCGATCCTGGACGGCTTCCGCGCCATCTATGGCGGCGGGGCCCTGGCCAAGGTTCTCGCGGCAGTAGCCGTGGCGGGCCTGGTGGCCAGTTTCCACGCCATCATCTTCGCCTATGGCCGGCAGATCTACTCGCTGTCGCGCGCCGGCTACTTCCCCCGTGCCCTCTCAGTGACCCACGGGGTGCGCAAGACGCCGGACGTTGCGGTGATCACCGGCTCGCTCGCAGGCCTGGGCGTCCTGCTGGCCGTGTGGTTCATCATGGGAGCCGAAAAGGGCGCGGCAGTGATCGGCGGCACCCTGCTGAACATGGCCGTGTTCGGGGCCATGCTGTCCTATGTGGCCCAGGGGGCCTCGTTCATCCTGCTGCGCCGGAACTTCCCGGACATGGAGCGCCCGTACAGGAGCAAGTTCGGCCTGGCGGGTGCGGGCCTGACGGTGGTGATCTCGCTGGTAACGATCTTCTACCAGCTGAAAGACCCCATCTATCGGGCCGGGGTCATCGGCGTCGCCGTGTGGTTTGCGATCGGCATCGCCTATTTCGCCGCCTTCGGCCGCAAGAAGCTGGTACTGTCGCCTGAGGAGGCCTTCGCCATCAGCGGCGGCAAGAGCGCCTACGAGACACACTGACAAGCCGGCCGGACGCAGAGCGGCCCCTGCGTCCGGCTTCAGGCCCTATTGGGCGACGGCGAGGGCCTCGATACGGATGGCCACGCTGTCGCCGATCATCCCGGCGGCCGACGCGCTGCCAAAGGCCTTGCGGCTGACCGTGCCGGTGATGGTGAAGCCGGCCTGCTGTTTCTGGCTGTTGGGCGACTTGCCGATCTTGTTCAGCTTGACGTCGAGGGTGACCGGCTGGGTCACACCCATGATCGTCATGTCGCCGGTAACCCTGGCAGTGTCTGCCCCGGTCTTTTCCACCTTGGTCGACTTGAAGGTCATGGTCGGCGACTTGACCGCATTCAGCCAGCGCTCGCCCTTCAGGTGCTCGTCGCGGGTGGTGTTGGCCGACAGCAGGCTGTCAACATAGACCGTCGCCTCGACCCGTGACTTCTCCGGCGCGGCTTCATCCAGCCAGATCGTGCCTTCCGACTTCGCAAAGATGCCGATCACCGAGTTGAAGCCGAAACGGTCGATGACGAAGGTGGTTTCGGTATGGGCCTCGTCGAGCTTGTAGGCGACCTCGGCGGCCATGGACGGCGCGGCGGCGGCCGACAGGGCGGCACCGGCGAACAGGGCGGCAAGCAGGCGTTTCATGGGGCGTCTCCTTCGTCATTCCCGGACGGGACCGCGCGGACCTTCCCGCGCGGTCGGAGACTCTGCAAGCCGGAAACGGGGTCTGTGTTCCAAACCGGGCGCGGCCGGGGCTCAGGCCACGCCTTCGGCGAGCAGCTCGTCCAGTTGCTCGAACTGCAGCGGCAAGCCCGCCGCCGAGCCCTGCAGGGCTTCGTCGCAGGCCGCCTTGCTGGGATAGAGCTCGCTGAGGGTCAGAAGGGTCTTGCCGCCCTGATCCTCGAACATGACGGTCGTCACCGTGATCTCGCCGCTCTCCTCATTGGTCCAGACGATGCGCGAGGGCGGGGTGACGTCAGTGTAGGTGCCGTAAAACGCCATCGCATTGGCCGCGTCCAGGCCGAACTCAAGGCGATAGCCGCCGCCGGTGCGGACATCCATCTCGCAGGCCCGCAGGGGCACGCCAAGAGCCTTGGGCACCCACCAGCGCTGGAAGAGGTCGGCCCTGGACCAGGCCTCGAACACAAGCTCGACCGGGCCGTCGAACAGCCGGGTCACGACCAGTTCCAGGTCAGATTTCCGTACTACCACCGTCTTGTTCATTCCGGCCATTGGCTTCCTCCCGCGCCTTCAGTTCCGTGACGACCTCGTCCAGCGCATCGAAGCGCAGCGCCCAACGTTGCCGGTACTTCTCGATCCATGCCGCCTCGGCCTCCAGCCCGCCCGGGGCCAGCCGACAGGTCCGGACGCGGCCGGTCTTTTCCGTCACCACCAGTCCAGCGTTTTCCAGCACCGCGACGTGCTTCTTCATGCCCGTGAGGGTCATGCCGAACCGCTGGGCCAGATCCGTGATCGAGGCCTCGCCGCGCCCGAGCTGCTCCAGCACGCTCCGACGGGTGGCGTCCGAAAGCGCGGCAAAGGTGGCATCTAGCGGGGCGAACTTATACTGAACCATTCGGTTCACTATTGGACCCGATCCGCCCCGATGCAAGCCCGAGAATGAAAAACCCCCGACCTTGCAAGGCCGGGGGCTTCAGCGTCGCTAACTGGATTGCGTGGCCTAGTTCTTGGCCTGGTCGACCAGCTTGTTCTTGGCGATCCACGGCATCATGTCGCGCAGGCGGCCACCGACCTCTTCGATCTGGTGCTCGGCCGAACGGCGACGGGTCGCCTTGAAGCTCGGCTGGCCGACGGCGTTTTCCAGCATGAAGTCGCGGACGAACTTGCCCGACTGGATGTCTTCCAGAACGCGTTTCATCTCGGCCTTGGTCTCCGGCGTGATGATGCGCGGACCGGTGACATACTCGCCGTACTCGGCCGTGTTGCTGATCGAGTAGTTCATGTTGGCGATGCCGCCTTCATACATGAGGTCGACGATCAGCTTCAGTTCGTGCAGGCACTCGAAATAGGCCATTTCCGGCGCATAGCCGGCTTCCACCAGCACTTCGAAGCCGGCGCGGACCAGTTCGACCGTGCCGCCGCACAGAACGGCCTGTTCGCCGAACAGGTCGGTTTCGCACTCTTCGCGGAAGTTTGTCTCGATGATGCCCGAGCGGCCGCCGCCGATGGCGCTGGCATAGGCCAGGCCCAGGTCGTGGGCGTTGCCGGTGGCGTTATGATGCACCGCGATCAGGCAGGGCACGCCGCCGCCCTTCTGGTATTCGCCGCGCACGGTGTGGCCGGGGCCCTTGGGCGCGACCATCAGCACGTCGATGGTGTCCTTGGGCTCGATCAGGCCGAAGTGAACGTTCAGGCCGTGAGCGAACAGCAGGGCTGCGCCGTCGCGGATGTTGGGGGCGATGTCGTTCTTGTAGATCGCGGCCTGGTGCTCGTCGGGAGCCAGGATCATGATCAGGTCGGCCCAGGCTGCGGCCTCGGCCACGGTCATGACCTTCAGGCCCTCACCTTCGGCCTTCTTGGCCGTGGCCGAGCCGGCGCGCAGGGCGACGGCGACGTTGCTGGCACCCGAGTCCCGGAGGTTCAGGGCGTGCGCGTGACCTTGCGAACCATAGCCTACGATCGCGATCTTCTTGTCCAAGATGCGGGCGAGGTCGGCGTCGCGATCGTAATAGACGCGCATGTTTTTTCTCCAAGGACTGGTCAATCAGGCCGAACCGCGCAACGGCGGAGCGACAAAGGCCGGGCGTTTGAGCGTTTTTTTGCCGTTTCGTCAAGGTGCGGCGCACCATTGCCAAGACAGCGACGCTCCCCGCGCAGGTTTTAGCGCGTGCGCGGCGCAGGCGCCACGCCGGGCAGCCAGATCCCGTAGTTTCGCCCATGAAAAAGGGCTCCCCGCATGGAGGAGCCCTGTCATCATCCGGGAGGTCCGGCTACCAGAAGAGGCTGTAATAGACGCTCAGCACCTGGCCACTCCAGACATCGACCAGAATGGCGTCATCGCCCACCCGGACCCACTCGCAGCCGATCGGCGGCTGGGGCAGGCCGTAGCGATACCAGTCCAGATAGTAGGCGCTGGAGTACCAGCCGCCCGGCAGATAGTCGCCGAACGTCCAGCTGCGCACATACCAGCCGCGCGGATAGCGGTAGGCCCCGAGCCGGAACCGCTGTGAAGAGTGGAAGCTGGGCCGGTAGGAACGCTGGTCATAGTAGGTGCGCCCACGGTCGCGGTCGCGATACTGGCCGCCATAGCCGGGCCGGCCGCGATCTTCGTGCCGGCGATCCCAGCCACCGGAATTCCATCCGCCACGATCCCAGCCACCGTAGCGATCTCCGCCCCGTCCATCCCGGTCTCGTCCATCGCGGTCGCGGTCGCCACGGTTCCAGTCCTGCCCCCCCCGGTTGTCGTTGCGATTGTCGTTGCGGTCGCCGCCCGGACGCCCTTGGTCGGGACGGCCCTGGTCGGGACGGCCGCCCTGATCGCCACGGCCCCAGTCACGACCGCCACGGTCATCACGGCCCCGGTCATCGCGGCCCCAGTCGCGGCCGTCCGAAGGACGCGGCTGCGGGGCCTGCGGAGCCTGGGGTGCCGGCGGGGCCTGGGGCGGAGCCGGCGCTGGGCGCCCGCCGCCGTTCCAGTCGGGGCGCCCCCCACCACTCCAGTCAGGGCGATCACCACGGTCGCCACGGTCGGCCTGCCAGCCGCCGCCTGGGCGCTCGCCACCGCGGTCTCCGCCACGGTCACCTCCGCGATCGCCACGGTCGCCGCGCGCCTCGCGCGGGGCCTGCTGACGCTCCTGCTGCTGCTGTTGCTCGCGCTGCGCAGCCACTGCTCCGGCCGAACCGGCCTCCGCCGCTGCTCCGCCCAGCAGCGACAACACCATGGCGGTCGAAATCAGACGCTTCATTTCCTGCTCCAAAAGGCCTTGTGCCAGGCCTGGGCTTTGTCCCTTGATAGCAAGATCGTCCTTCCAGGATGAACCGCGTTTGAACGAAGCGACGAGTTGCCTATGCCCGCCCACCCCCAGGATATTGTCGGCTTCTGGCGTTCGGCAGGCCCGAGAAAGTGGTTCGCCAAGGACCCGGCCTTTGATTCGATGATCGCCCTGAGGTTCGAGCAGACCCACTACCGGGCAGCCATGCGCCGCTATGATCATTGGCTTGAGGCAGCGGACGGAGCCCTGGCGCTGATGATCCTGCTCGACCAGTTCCCGCGCAATCTCTACGGCGGCACCGCCCACGCCTTCGCCACCGATCCCCTGGCGAGGACCATGGCCCGCCAGGCCCTGGCCGCCGGTCATGATCAGGCCACCGATCCGATGATGCGGTTGTTCTTCTATCTGCCGTTCGAGCACTCCGAGACCCTGGCCGACCAGGAGTTCTGCGTCGAACTGTGCGCGGCGTTACAGGCCGATGGCGGGGACGCCAGGGCCATGACCTCGGCCATCGAGCATCGCGACATCATCGCCCGCTTCGGCCGGTTCCCGCACCGCAACCCGCTGCTCGGTCGCGAGACAACGCCCGAGGAGCAGGCCTTTCTCGATGAGGGCGGATTCGCCGGTTAGGCCATCCGTGCGCCTGCGCCGCACTGGGCAAGCCGGCGATTCGCGCCCATTCTGGGTTCATGACCACCGCCGTTCTCGCCCCCGCCAAAGCCGCCGCCGATCATCCCGAGCGCCAGTATCTGAATCTGCTGGCCGACATTCTGGCCAACGGCGTGCAGCGCGGTGACCGGACCGGCACCGGCACCCTCGGCGTGTTCGGTCGCCAGATCCGCTTTGACCTCGCCAGGGGCTTCCCGGTCCTGACCACCAAGAAGCTGCACCTGCGCTCGATCTTCATTGAGCTGTTGTGGTTCCTGCGCGGCGACACCAATGTCCGCTGGCTGCAGGAGAACGGCTGCAAGATCTGGGACGAATGGGCCGACGAGAACGGCGACCTTGGCCCCGTCTATGGCAAGCAGTGGCGGTCCTGGGCGGCTCCGAACGGCCAGTCCATCGACCAGATCGCCAACCTGGTCGAGAGCCTGAAGACCAATCCCAACAGCCGCCGCCATATCGTGTCGGCCTGGAACCCGGCCGATGTCGAGGACATGGCCCTGCCGCCCTGTCACTGCCTGTTCCAGTTCTTCGTCGCGGACGGCAAGCTGTCCTGCCAGCTCTACCAGCGCAGCGCCGACGTCTTCCTGGGCGTGCCGTTCAACATCGCCAGCTACGCCCTGCTGACCCTGATGGTCGCCAAGGTGGTCGGACTGGAACCCGGCGAGTTCGTCCACACCTTCGGCGACGCCCACCTCTATCTAAACCACCTGGACCAGGCCCGCGAGCAGATGAGCCGCGAGCCCTTCCCCTTCCCCACCCTGACCATCGCTGACAAGCGCGACCTGTTCGCCTTCACCTATGAAGACTTCAGGCTGGAGGGCTATGAGGCCCATCCGCATATCAAGGCCGAGGTCTCGGTCTGACCTGGGCCACCGATCGTCTTGACCAGCTGAAGGCCGACGACACGGCCCTGCCGCCCGTTGTCGAGACCCTGAAACTGGGCGGACTGGATGACTGGGGCCCGGGCTGGGCCAGGAAGACCTGGCATCCTTCGCCGGAACTGCTCAATAGCGACGGCTCTATGTTTGGCGGCTATCTGGCCGCCCTCGCTGACCAGATCCTCGCCTTCGCGGCCATGACCGCAGCCCCGTCAGACGCCATGTTTCGTACCAGCCATCTGAAGATCGACTTCATTCGCGTGGGCAAGGCAGAACCCCTGCGCCTGGAGGGGCGGGTTGTGGCGAAAACGCGCTCGGTCATCCACGTCGAGGCAGACCTTGTCCGGCCCGATGGCGAACTGATCGCCCGCGCCAGCGCCCAACAGATCATCGTCCCCTTCGGTCAGGCCTAGGGCTTCAGCACGATCTTCCCGGCGGTTCCCGCCGACTGCAGCAGGTCCTGGGCGTTGGCCGCCTCGGCCAGGGGGAAGGTCGCCCCGATCTGCGGATCCAGGCTCCCGGCCCCGATCAGGGCCATCGCGGCGGCGAGGTCCTCGCGATAGACCTCCGGCCGGGCATCGCGCCACGAGGTGACGTTGTAGCCGACCACGCCCTGGCTGGTCGAAAACAGCTTCAGCGCCGACAGGCCGTCGGCCAGCAACATCCGGATCATGGCTGTGGGCCGCATCTTGCCGCCCTTGGTGGCGTCATAGCCGCCATAGAGCACCGCCGTGCCGCCGTCGCGCAGGGCCGCGATCGAGGCCTGCTTCAGGTGTGGCCCGCCCACATGGTCGAAGGCCGCCACCACGCCGCCGCCGGAGATTGCCCGCGCCCGCTCGGCCACCGGTTCGGCACGGTAGTCGACATGGACTCCGCCCTTGGCCTCGACCACCGCCCGCTTGCCCGCCGAGGCCGTGCCGATTGCCCGCACCCCGGAGAGGCGCGCCAGGTCCAGCAACAGGCCGCCGACTCCGCCGGCCGCGCCATGGACCAGAATCCACTCGCCGGCCTTGGCCGAGGCGACCCGGTGAAACATCTGCCAGGCGGTCAGGCCGTTCAGGACACCGGCCACCAGCGCCTCGGCGGCAACGCCTTCAGGCGCGGGGACAAGATAGCGTGCTTCAACATTGCGGCGATCGGCATAGGAGCCTGTGACCGTCAGGGCCGCCACCCGCTGGCCGACGGAAAGCCCCTCGACGTCCGGGCCAACGCTTTCAATCCGCCCGATGAGGTCATAGCCCGGCGTCACTGGAGCCTTGACCCCGGGATAGAGACCCGTCCGCATGACGATGTCGGCAAAGGCTACGCCCGAAGCCTCGATCACGACCCGCGCCTCGCCCGGTCCAGGCGGCGGCAGCACAACCTTGCGGCCTTGCAGAACCTCGACGCCGCCCGTGCGGGCCATGTGCATCTCGAACGCCGTATCGCCCATGGTCAGCTCCCCACGATTTCGCAACAAGTTAACGCCGTTCAGATAACGCGCAAGACCTGACGTCTGGCGTCCGTCCCGGGGCGGCGCTAAGCAGGGCCCATGATCATTCCTCTCGCCCTCGTCGTCGCCCGCGCCGCTAACGGGGTCATCGGTCGCGACGGCGACCTGCCCTGGCGACTGAAGTCAGACCTGGCCCTGTTCAAGGCCAACACCCTGGGCAAGCCCGTGATCATGGGTCGCAAGACCTGGGACAGCCTGCCCCGCAAGCCCCTGCCCGGCCGCATGAACCTGGTACTGACCCGCGACGGCAGTTTCGAAGCCGAGCACGCCGTGGTCTGCGAGAGCTTCATGGAAGCCGTCCAGATGGCCCGCGAACAGGCCGAGGAAGACGGCGTCGGCGAAGTCTGCGTGATCGGCGGCCACGCCCTGTTCGAAATGGCCCTGCCCAAGGCGAAACGGCTCTACCTCACCGAAGTGGCCGCCGAGGTCGAGGGCGACGTGACCTTCCCTGACTTCAACGAAGCCGACTGGATCGAGGTGCGCCGCGAGGAACACCCCGTCGGCGACGGCGACGACCATGCCTTCACCTTCCGGGTCCTTGAGCGGCGTTAGCCCTCAGTCGTCGGTGAAATAGTCGGCGATGGTCGCATCCAGTGTCTCGAGGGCGAAGGACGGCGAGGCCGCCCGATCCAGCGCCCGGCGGACCTGCCAGGCGCTGCGTCCGACGTGCACCCCGATGCCACGCAGTTCGTCGACGATCGCCGTTCGGGTGACCTCGTCGACCGCCTTGTTGTTCTCCAGCCGGGCCTGATCCAGACGCCAGCCGAAATAGGTGTCGGGCGTCAGCTCGATGACGGCTCCCGGTGCCGGGAGCCATTCATAGATCGCGCTGCGCTGGTCGACCGCATGGTCCAGATAGCCGGCCAGGCAGTTACGGTAACGGCGGGCCGCATCGCGGATCGCCGCAGCGGTCTCCAGCGGACGCAGGCGCTCGGTCCCCGGATGGGGAGGAGGCGGCAGGTCGCGACGGAAGTCCTCGGCGACCAGGCTGAACAGGGTCTTGGCCACCGGTGCCCGGCCCCAGGCACTGACACGCTCGGCCAGCACCGGCGCTGGAAGCCGCCGCGCCAGCAGGGCATGGGCTTCGGCCAGGAGCGCCGCCTGGGCCGGCGTCACACGCAGGGCGAGCCCCCCGGCGTCGCGAAGCTGGCGCGGCAAGGCCGACAGGGTCCGTACCGTCTCAGGCGTGATCTGGACAGCATGGCGCAGGGTCTTGGCCGGTTCGGCATCGGCCAGCAGGCTGACCAAGGCGCGATAGTCCTCGGCCGCCCAGGCGATCTCGCCCAGTCGCTCCAGGGCGCGACGGAGCCCTTCAGGGGCAGGCTTGACCACCAGGGGGATGGCCTTGCGCAGAGACAGGTCGAGCAGGCGCGAGACCTCGACCACCGAAGGGTCACTCACATTGGCCAGCAGCAGGCAGACCAGATGACGTCGGGCCGCCGGAGCGGTCAGGAAGGCGGCGTGCGGTGCAGGCCACAGGGCGGCCACCACATCGGCATAGGAAGGCGCGATCAGGCGCAGAAGCGGCGAGGCGACCGAGGTCGGCTCTACCAGGGAAACAGCGTGCATTGAAAAAGCTCCGGCGACGGCCGGAGCGGCCGCGCTAGCGGGACGTGCGAATGAGGCGAACTGGCGACCACGCCTCCAACGGCGCGCGCCGACCCGCCATGATCGGGGGTTTGTCAGGCTGTGCGGCGTCAAAGGTCATAGGGTGGATCGTCTCCGGAGCGTTGTTGCGGCGGGGCTGATCTCACAATCCGGAGCCGGCAACAAGTACGCGATTGCCTGAAACCACACGCGTCGGGGTTGATGTTGCCGGAACGACACGGTTCAGCGAACCGCGAATCCCCAACATCGCAGACCACTGCCAACGAGATGACTAGCCGCATTCAAACGCCCGTTTATAGTCCTTCCACTCGCCCGGCAGAGGCGAACAGGGAGAGACAAGATGGACATCGAACTCGTCGCCGAAGGCCTGCTGTTTCCGGAGGGGCCGATCGCCATGGCCGACGGCTCAGTGATCCTGACCGAGATCCAGGGCCAAAGGCTCAGCCGGATCACGCCCGACGGCCGGCGCGAAACCGTGGCCGAAACCGGCGGCGGCCCGAACGGAGCTGCGATCGGGCCGGATGGCGCGATCTATGTGACCAATAACGGGGCCAGCTTCCAGTTCATCGACATGGGCGGCCTCAACGTGCCGGGCCCGACCCCGGTCAGTCACACGGGCGGCCTCATCCAGCGGATCGACATCGCCACGGGCGCGATCACGACCCTTTACACCGAATGCGACGGCAAGCCGCTGGTCGGCCCCAATGATCTGGTCTTCGACCGCCAGGGCGGCTTCTGGTTCACCGACCATGGCTGCAGCACGCCCGAAGGCCGCAAGTTCGGGGCGCTCTATTATGCCCTGCCGGACGGCTCGAAGATCGTCCGGGCCCGCGATCACTTCGTGTCACCCAACGGGGTGGGCCTCTCGCCGGACGAGAAGACCGTCTACATGGCCGACACCACGCTGGGCCGCCTGTGGTCCTTCGACATCGAGGCCCCGGGCCAGTTGGCCGCGCCCGCCGGCTTCGCGCCCGGCAATGTCGTCTGCAACCTGCCAGGCTACCAGTTGCTGGACAGCCTTGCTGTAGAGGCCGGCGGCAAGGTCTGTGTGGCGACGATCATCAACGGCGGTATCACGGTGTTTGATCCCGACGGCACCACCGAGCACTTCGCGTTCCCGGATGTGATTGTCACCAACATCTGTTTCGGCGGACCGGACATGCGCGACGCCTGGATCACGGCCTCGGGCACGGGCAAGCTCTACAAGGCGCGCTGGCCGCGGCCTGGCCTGAAGCTGAACTTCAATGCCTGAGATCAGCGCCCTCCCCTTCGGGGGAGGGTTTGCGAATCAGTCCCGCAGAATGGACCCGACCAGAAGCAGGACCAGGGCCGACAGTCCGAACAGTCCGGCCAGAATGGGTAGCAGTTGCATGAGGCTCGGTCTCCTGGGCACCACAGGATGACGAGGGGCCCTTCAGCCAGACCATGCGCCGGGGCCGTCCAGCCGGACAGCCCCGGAACAGGGGGGATCGGGCCCGAAGCCCGACGTTCCGCCAGACCTAGTAGAGGACGCTCAGCGCTTCGCGTTCAAAGCTCTTGAGTTCATCGTTGCGGCCTTCGCGGATCTTCACGACCCACTCGGGATCCTGCAGCAGGGCACGGCCCACACCGACCAGATCAAACTCGTTGCGCTCCAGGCGCTCCAGCAGGCCGTCGATCGAGGCAGGCTGGCTGCCTTCGCCGCCAAAGGCCGCGATGAACTCGCCCGACAGACCGACAGACCCGACGGTGATGGTCGGCGCGCCGGTCAACTTCTTGGCCCAGCCGGCGAAGTTCAGGTCGCTGCCTTCGAATTCGGGTTCCCAGAACCGGCGCTGCGAGCAGTGGAAGATATCGGCCCCGGCATCGGCCAGCGGCTGCAGCCAGGCTTCCAGCAGTTGCGGGGTCTCGGCATTGCGGACCGAATAGTCCTGCTGCTTCCACTGCGACAGGCGGATGATCACCGGATAGTCGGGGCCCACAGCAGCGCGCACGGCCTTCAGGATCTCGGCAGCGAACTTGCTGCGATCGGCGATGGTCGGACCGCCGAAGGCGTCCGAGCGAACATTGGTGCCTTCCCAGAAGAACTGATCGATCAGATAGCCGTGCGCGCCGTGCAGCTCGATGGCATCAAAGCCCAGCAGCTTGGCATTGCGGGCCGCGTCGGCGAAGGCGGCGATGGTGTCAGCCACCTCGGCGTCGGTCATCGGTTCAGTGAAGGGGTTGCCGCCCTTCTTGGACAGGCCCGAGGGGCTGTCGATCTTGCCCAGAACGTCCTTACCCTTGGCGGCGCCGACATGCCAAAGCTGCGGCGCGATCAGGCCACCGGCGGCATGAACCTCGTCGACGACCGTCTTCCAGGCCGCCAGTTCCTTCTCGCCATGGAAGCGCGGCACATTGGCGTCATTCAGCGACGCGTCGCGGGCCACGCCCGTGCCCTCAGTGATGATCAGGCCGACCTGGTTCTCGGCGCGACGACGATAGTAGGCCGCCACGTCATCGGTCGGCACCCCGCCCGGAGAGAAGGAGCGCGTCATCGGGGCCATGACGACCCGGTTGGGCAGCTTCAGGGACTTGAATTCAAAAGGCTTGAAAAGGGCGTCGAGGGCCATAGGGGCGCTCCGGAAGGAGGAAACTTGACGATGATCCAAACATTTGTTCGAACCCGGCGCCATGCAGAAAAACTGCAACGGTTGCGGTTATCTGAAAGGTCTGAACCAGGATGCAGGGGTGAGGCTGCCGATTGCTGTTGCCTTGCGCCCGGTCCGGTCCACCATCGCGCCCGCAGATTCGGAACAGGGTGCCACGATGTCCAAAACAGCCAAGCCGCTCAGGTTCTGGATCATGCTTGCCGCCGGGGCCTTCGCCTTCACGATCCTGATGTTTTCCCTGACCGACTATTTGCACGCCTATCTCGGTCATGCCGGACCGATCGGCCTGCTGAAGGCTCCGATCATCCAGCACAAGGTCGGCGAACTGCTGATTGCCATTCCCCTGTTCCTGACAGCCCTGACGCTCTCAATCTGGCCTGCGGAAAGGGTCGCTACCAATCTCAGAGGAGCCTGGCCGATGTGGGGTCTCGGGGCTGCCCTGAATCTGTTGGCCTGGGTCGGCTATTCCCTGCCCTGGACCGACGCAAACCGGCTGTGGTTCGCGCTGCTGGCGGTCGCGGGTTTGGCGGGCCCGCCGCTGCTGGCCCGCCTGATCACGTCGAAAGCCCGGTCCGGCTGAGCTAGAGCCCCAGCACCATCTTGGCCATGATGTTGCGCTGGATCTCGTTGGATCCGGCGTAGATCGAAGCCTTGCGATAGTTGAAATAGGCCGGTGCGGCAGGTGCCGCGTAGTCCGGCCCGGCCCGGCCCTCATTGGTCGGGGTCCAGGTGTCGCGCACGAACGGCGCGGCATAGGTTCCCACGGCCTCGAGCGTGAGCTCGGTAATCGCCTGCTGCGCTTCCGAGCCGACGCATTTCAGCATGGAAGAGACCGGTCCCACGGCCTTGCCGGCGCTGCGCCCGGAGAAGATCCGCAGTTCAGCCGCGTTCAGGGCCTGCACCGAGATCTCCATGTTGGCGATCTTGCTGCGGAAGTCCGGATCGTCGATCAGACGGCCACCGTCATCGGCCCGTTCAAGGGCGGCGATGCGCTTGACCTTCTTGATCATGTTCATCAGGCCCGGCGCATAGGCGTTGCCGCGTTCGAACTCGAGCAGGTACTTGGCATAGGTCCAGCCCTTGTTCTCTTCGCCGATGCGGTTGGCGACAGGCACCCGGACATTGTCGAAGAAGACCTGGTTGATTTCCTGCTGGCCGTCAGACGGTCCATCCAGGGTCGGCAGCGGCTTGATCTGAATACCGGGGCTGTCCATGCGCAGTAGCAGGAACGAGATCCCGTTCTGCGGCTTGCCTTCGCTCGACGTGCGAACGAGGCAGAACATCCAGTCAGCCCACTGGGCCTGGGTGGTCCAGATCTTCGACCCGTTCAGGACATAGTCGTCACCATCGCGCTCGGCCTTCATCTGCAGGGAGGCGAGGTCCGATCCGGAGCCGGGCTCGGAATAGCCCTGGCACCACCAGATGTCCGACGACAGGATCGGCGGCAGGTGCTGCTTCTTCTGCTCTTCGGTTCCGAAGGCGAGGATCACCGGCGCGCACATCTTCAGGCCCATGGGCGACGGGCTGGGCGTTCCGGCCAGCGACAGCTCCATGTTGAAGATGTAGCGCTGCGAGGCCGTAAAGTCGCAACCGCCCCACTCCACCGGCCAGTCCGGCGCAGCCCAGCCGCGCTCGGCCAGCTTCTTCTGCCACTTCACCTGACCGGCCTTGTCCAGATAGCCGTTCTTGGACTGGCTCATCTGCTTGCGCAGGTCGTCGTCATAGGCCGTGGCGATCCAGTCGCGAACTTCCTGCTGGAAGGCGATATCTTCGGCGGAAAAGGCGAGATCCATGGTCCCTACTCCACCGCGTCCAGATATTCGATCTCGGGACGGCCTGCCATGAACGGCCCCATCGCCGCGCCGCCGGCCTTGAAATAGTCCGTCGCGCCATGGGCCTTCAGGTCATCCATGGTCGCGTAGAGTTCCAGCACCTTGTAGGTGCCGGCCTCGGTCTTGGACCGGGTGAGCTGGTAAAGCAGGCAGCCCGCCTCGTTGCCCTTTACCTTGGCGGCCAGGTCGAGGAACACCGCCTCAAACTCTGCGGTCTTGTCCGGCTGGACCTTCAAGGTCGCGACGACACCGATCATACTAGCCTCCCAAACATTTGTTTGAAGGCAGTGTCGACCAGTCGAAGGCCGGCCGCAAGGGCGACGTTGGGTAAGGGGTTCTGTAACCGGCCAGCACGGGCCGATACGGCGCAGACTACGGGCGGTCGTTCCAGCCGTAGGCGACCCAGGAATGTCCGCCCACGTTACGGGCCTCGATCAGGGTGGGATCCTGGGAGCCGGCCTTGACCGTACGCCGGGCCCGCATGGCGAGGGCAACGAGGCCAAACAGGGCGCTGCCCATGAAACCGATCACGACCACGGTTGCGGCAAAGACCACCGCCAGGACCGAGCCGATGACGACGGCGGCCGACGTGGCCAGGGCCCCGGCCAGCCAGACCAGGCTGCGAAGGGCAGATCCTCCGGCCATCGATGTCGAACGCGCGTTCATCGTCGTCCTTTCCCGGCACGAAGGCCGATCGATCGCCCCCGTACCAAACAAGTTGGATCACCAAGGCTGAACGTCAACTGAATACCTGGGCCGAAAACCAGAAAAGCCTGATTCTGGGTGAAAGATGAGGATGCAACTCACGCCCCCGCGCCGGCCCTAGCCTGCCGCCGCAAGACCCATGTCGCGCCGCTCACGCATGACGGTGGTGAAGGCCTCATTGATCGCTGCGGCCTTTGCCTCGGCGACCTCGATGAACTCGGCCGGCAGGCCCCGGGCGCGGGCGCGGTCGGGGTGAGCCACCGAAAGGGCCGACTTCCAGGCAGCCCGGACGGTCGCGTCATCGGCGTCGGCCGGGACATCCAGAACCACATAGGGATCGTCGGCCTCGGTTCCGAGGTGCACGGCACGGAGCCGGCGGAAGGCCAGCGGCGACAGGCCGAACAGGTCTGCGACACGCTCCAGATAGTCGATCTCGACCTGAGTGACGACGCCGTCTGCCTTGGCGATGTGGAACAGGCCGTCGACGACGTCTTCCAGGATCTGCGGACAGCCCCGATAGCGCTTGGCCAGTCGCTTGGCATAGCTTTCGAAGCCATGGGTGGTCTGGCGCGCCAGGTCATAAAGCCGGTGAATATTGTCTTCCGACGCAGGGTCGGGATGAAACACTTCACTGAAGGCTGCGAACTCGTGACCGTCAGCCCGGCCGTCGGCCTTGGCCAGCTTGGCCCCCAGGGCCGTGACGGCCGTTGAAAACGCCGGATCTTCGCCCGGCAGGCCCGCAGGACAGTCAGGGCATTCCGCCAGATCCAGCCGGCGCGCGGCAATCTTTGCAATGTTGCGCCAGAAGGTCATGACAGTCGGTGAAGCCCTTGCAGGTTGTCGGCGTTGGACAGGAAAAGGTACGCGCAGGCGCGTCCCGTGGATGTCACCAGCCCTTCATGTCTAGCATATTCCGTAGCGTCCCCTACCCACTCGGGTGTGCATGAACTGTAATTCATGCTGGAGCTTTTAACGCCGATAACCGTTCAGCGACCGATTGAACCGGAAACGGCGCCACGCTGTGGTCCCATTCCCCGGCGAAATGATCTAGTCATGCCCTGACTGACGACAGAAGGACGCCCAATCGAATGGGGATCTCCCTCCTCCTCGCCCTGGCCATGGCCGGCCAGGTGCCGACCACCGCCTTGATCTCCGCGCCGCCGGCCGACGACTACGGCTACGTGTCGTGGTGCTATGGCGCGCTGGGCGGCTATGTGGAGCTGTATGATCAGGTGATGCCGGAGGTCACCCGCATCGAGAAGGCCTTTCCAGGCCCTGATGGCGTCGAGGCCTCGCTCAAGACCTATCCCGAGATGCGCGCCCAGGCCCGCGGGGACCTGAAGACCTTCACCAGCGCGATTACGGCGGCCGAGAAGGCCAGTCCGCGCCCGATCGCCGAATATGGCCGCACCGCGATCAACAAGGGACGCTCGGTCTGGGCCGGATCAGACACCGCCAACAAGGCCCGCCTCGCCCAGGTGTGGATGAGCTGGTCGCCGCCCAATGACTGCGAGACCCGCGCCAAGTCACTCGAAAAGCGCTCCAACATTTTGGGCAAGGCGCTGATCTATAACGCCGCCAGGCCGGTCGAACCGCCTGCCGTTGCGCCACCCGCTGCCGAACCAACCGCCGCAGAGCCGCCGCCCCCTCAGAGCGGCGCGCCAGAGACTCCGGCTTCCGATCCCGTCGCTGCGGCGTCTCCGATCCCCGAGAGCCCGGCATCGCCGCCAGAGGCCGCCGTGCCTCAGCTGCCGCTCGAACCGGCAGTGCCGGTGAACCCGGGCTCGAAGCCCAGTGCAAAGGCTGCGGAAATCCTCATCGATCCTCTGGATCCAAAGCCCTGTAGCGGCCGCCTGGAGCCGGCCCGGCGCGGGGGCAAGGCTGTCCTGATCTGCCGCCCGGATTAGTCACCACGCCCGGCAGCGCCTTCAGCCGGACGTGATGCGCCGAGTAAGAGACGTCCTCAGGGTTTCAGAGGCAGGGCACCACTCTCGGCCAGGGCCTTGAACCATTGGTAGGACGCCTTGGGAGTCCGCACGCCGGTCGCCCGGTCATGCGCCACCAGCCCGAACTTGGACGTATAGCCCAGGGCCCATTCGAAGTTATCCAGCAGGGTCCAGGCGAAATAACCGCCCACCTTCGAGCCGGCCTCACGGGCCGCCAGGACCGCCTCCAGATGGCGGCGCAGATAGTTGATCCTGAAGGTATCGTCGATGATGGCGGGGCCCTTGCCGAAAGGATCCGAGGCCCCGTTCTCGGTAATCAGGACCGGCGGTGCGCCGTAGTCGCGGCGTACCATCTCCAGCACCTCGAACAGGCCTGAGGGATCGACATGACGTCCGAATGCATCGAGCTCGGCCCCCTTCGGCGGACTGGCCGGCGCGATCTTGCTGGGTGACGACAGGTCCAGACGCACATAAGCCGGCGCATAGTAGTTCACGCCCAGGAAGTCGACGGGCTGGCGGATGCGCGCCAGGTCACCGTCCTGCACCACCCCCCCTTGAGCAGGTCATCCATCGCCTGCGGATAGGTGCCCTTGAACAGCGGGTCCAGCCAGGCCCGGTTCCACAGCCCGTCCAGACCGTCTGCCGCCAGACGGTTCCAGATCGCCAGCGGGCCACCTGCCGGACGGCAGGGCTGCAACGCCATGGTCGTGCCGATCGAATGATCGCCGCCACCGGCCCGGAGCGCCTGGATGGCCAGCCCCTGCCCCAGGTTCATGTGGTGAATGACAGGACCCAGAAGGCTGATGTCTTTAAGGCCCGGCGCATGCTCTCCCAGGACGTGGCCGAACACGGCATGCACAGCCGCCTCATTGAGGATGATGTAGTGCTTGAGCCGGTCGCCCAGCGCGGCGACCACGGCCTGGGCATAGTCCGCCAGGCGCAGGGCCGTATCCCGGTTCTTCCAGCCGCCCTTGTCCTGCAGCCCCTGGGGCAGATCCCAGTGAAACAGGGTGGCATAGGGCGTCACGCCCTTGGCCAGCATGGCATCGACCATCTTTGAATAGTGATCGAGGCCCGCGGCATTGATCGGGCCCTCTCCGGTCGGCAGGATCCGCGACCAGCTGAGCGAGAAGCGATAAGCATCCAGCCTTGCGCCGGCGATCAGATCTATGTCCTCCGCATAGCGGCGATAGCTGTCGGTGGCGACCGTCGCATCCGTTCCGTCCACGACCTTGCCGGGAAGTTTCTCAAAGCCGTCCCAGACGCTGGGGCCGCGCCCATCGACCGTCTGTCCGCCCTCGGTCTGGAAGGCCGCCGAGGCCACGCCCCAGATGAAGTCCTGGGGAAACTGCCGTGATTTTGGAGAGAGGTCCGTCCCGGGGGCCGTGTCGCACCCTGCGAGACCGAGGCCCGCGCCGCCCAGGGCCAGCGCCGCCAGGGCGCGCCGGCTGATGCCGTGTTGATCCATGCCGAACCCTCCCGATGTGCAGGGGTCAGCGCCCCCTTGGGGGAGAGCATCGTCGGGAAAGGCCGGGTTGACCAGCCCCGGCTTCAGGACCCGATCTTGCGACGGACCCGCTTTACGGTAATCGCGTCCACGCTGGCCAGGGCCCGAGCTTCGCAGGCTGCCGCGATCGCAGAGGCCGGCATCGGGCGACCAAGCAGGAAGCCCTGGAACTCGCCGCAGCCGAGCCGGGCCAGGGTCTCGAACTGGTCCTGGGTTTCGACGCCTTCGGCTGTGGTCTTAAGGCCAAGCGACGTTGCCAGACCGATGATCGCCCCGGCTACCGATGTCTTCTCACCTGGGGTCAGGCTGGCGACGAAGGAGCGGTCGATCTTCAGTTTGTCGATGGGATGGCGGCGCAGATAGGCCAGGCTGGCATAGCCCGCGCCGAAATCGTCCAACGCCAGCTGGAAGCCCAGCTGCTTGATATCGCTCAAGGTATCGCGAACGGTTTCGCTGTCCTTGAGCAGAACGGTCTCGGTAATCTCGAGAACAAAGGTCGAGGCGCTGGCCCCGGTTTCCAGCAGGATCGCTTCAACCTCGCCGACAAAGCCCGGCGCGCTCAGCTGCAGGGCCGAGACATTGACCGAGACCTCCAGCCCCGGCCAGCGGAGGCTGTCGCGGCAGGCCTGGCGGAACACCGCGCGGCCGATCTCGGAGATCAAACCCGTCGACTCGGCCAGCGGAATGAAGATGGCCGGAGCGATATCGCCCCGTTCGGGATCGTGCCAGCGCGCCAGAGCCTCGACGCCGACCACGACACCCTTCGCGTCCGTCAGAGGCTGGTAGGCGACCGTCAGCCGGTCGCGCTCGAGCGCGTCGCGCAGGTCACGCTCGAGACCCTTTCGCAGGCGCAGGGCGGCATCCATCTCGGGCTCGAAGAAGCAGTAGCGGCCGCGGCCGGACTCCTTGGCCCGGTACAGGGCCACATCCGCCTGGCGCAACATCTCGGCCTGGCCGTGACCGGCATCCGACACCACCGCAACACCGACCGAACAGGACAGTTCGGCCCGGCCGACACCGAGGTCCAGATCGCCGGAGAGGCCTTCGACCACCCGCTGGGCCAGGGCCGCGCAGCCCTGCGGCGAGGTATCGGGCTGGATGATGGCAAACTCGTCGCCGCCCAGGCGGCAGATGGTGTCGGTATCCCGGCAGATGGCCGTCAGACGACGTGCGACCTCGCGGATGACCGTGTCACCGGCATCATGGCCATAGCTGTCATTGACCTCCTTGAAGCGATCGAGGTCGACGCAGAGGACACCCAGATAGCCGGGCTTGCGGCGCAGCAGGGAATGGGCGTGGACCAGACGGTCGGTGAACAGCGTGCGATTGGCGAGACCCGTCAGCGGATCATGCAGGGCCAGATGCTTCGCCTCAGCCTCGCTGAGCAGCAGCTTCTTGGCGGCCCGGCGCGTCACCCGGAACAGCAGCAGGGCTCCAAATCCGGCAGCCAGAACGGCGAGGGCCAGCCACGGCGAAGCCTGCCTCAGCAATTCGGCCCCGGGGCGACGCGGGCTCCAGCGCAGGACAATGCCGCGACCGTCGGGGGCTCGACCCATCTGGATCTGGGCATCCTGGCTCTTGAGCGCGTCAGCCGGGACGATCTCGATCCGCGCATCCTTCAGCAGGAATCGGTCCGAGAAGGCTTTCACGACACTCTTGGCCACCGGCACGCCAGAGATGATCAGGGGAGCCCGGTCCGTGCGGGTGCGCGCCGCAAGGTCCGGGCGCACCAGCGATACCGTGATCATCACGGGCTCATTGCCGATCAGCTCCACCCGGCCCTTATGGACCGCCCGCAGGGCCGCAACTCTTGCGGGGTCCTTCTCGATGGTCCGGATCTCATCAATCAGGCTGCGGGTCTGGGCCGCGTAGGCGGCATAGGCCTGGGGCGAGACATCGGTGCCGTTCAGATGACCGTAGATCGGCTGGTCATTCGCATCGAGCACAAACACGGCATTGTAGCCCAGGGCCCCGCCGATCGACGCACCGACATTCTGGCTGGCCCATTGCAGGTCGGAGTCATTGTCCAGCTTGTGGATCGCCTCGTCCCAGATGACGTAGGGATTGAGCGCGGTCTGAACTTCCTTTGCCCGCTGGCGCAGTCCATTGGCGACAAGTGTCTGCTCATAGAGCCGTTCCCGCAGATCGGCCTGCCGGACAGCCGTAATCAACAGGCCGGCCGCCAGCAGGATCACTGCCGTCGCCATGCCTACGATCAGGCCGAAAATCTTCAGCTCGATGGTGTTGCGGTTCATTCGCCGGTCCCAGAAGACGCGGCATTGGTCCATGCGACCCGTTTCCGAAGTCCTTACTGGCCGAGATTTTCGGGCATTTTGCCGCACATTGTTCTTCGAGGGCCGCGACGGCCTCCTCCCGGTGCATCCGCGAGGGGCGGACGCCGTCGGTTCAAGGTCGTCACATCACCCCTGTCGACGACAAACGCTCTTCAGGCTCCGCCAGTCCGCGTCGGTCAGGGCTGGTCGCCCGGGACGCGCCGCCGCCTGCGCCCGGCTGGCCCGCCCGCCCGTATCCGGATGGGTCGCGAACCACTCCGCCGCCTTGCGCAGGCGCGGATCATCCTTGCGATTGGCCATCCGGCCAAAGAAGTCCGCCATCCCCTGGGTCGAGATGTCTCGCGCGGCGAGAAGCTCGATACCCCGTACGTCGGCCTCAGCCTCCAGATCGCGGCTGAAGCGCTGGTCGGCGAAGCCGCCAAACAGCAGGACCGCCTGCTGTCCGGCCCCGGTACCGCCACCGACCACGGCATCCAGAACCATCCCGGCGCCCATGGCCCGCCAGGCAGCCTGCATCGCGTGGCGCCGCTCGACGTGGGCGATTTCGTGAGCCAGCACGGCGGCGAGTTCATCCGGCGACTGGGCCTGGGTGATCAGATCGTCCGTGACCAGAATCGCCCCGCCCGGCAGGGCGAAGGCGTTGACGAAGGGCGCCCGGACCGCCCGGACCCGAATCTCGAACGGCGAATCAGACGACGTCGCCAGGTCCCGGCCCAGTTGGGCCAGCACCTGCGCACCTTGCGGATCGCCCTTGCAGGGCCGGAACGGTGTCGTCAGCTGGGCTTCCATATTGGCCCCGAAGCGGGCCTCCAGGGCCGGCGAGGTCCAGCGAGCCAGCGGAGCCGCCGCCATCGGCACGCCAACGAACACGAAGGCCGCCAGGCCGAGGCCTGCCACCGTCAGTCCAGCGACAAGGCCCAATTCCCGGCGACGATCGGATGGGCGCGTCTCGCCCGCCAGCGCCCGCCAGGCCGCAACTTCGACGACGAGCCGGGCGTCATCGCCCTCCCGGCTCAGCTTCAGGCGCTGATCCGAATGCGGCGTTTCCCGAATGGCGGTCAACGGCCAGTCTAGCCCGGCCAGCGGCACGCCGTCAGGGTCGGCCTCAACCGACCGGGCCACAAGCCGACCGCCCTCGACCCCGACCGTTACCGGCCAGGGCCTGGACGTCAGGCCGTCGAACAGAAGGCCGTCCACCCTAGAACGGCGAGACGTCGAACGCGTCGGCCAGTCCCTCACCGGTCTTCGGCCCCTGGGGAGCCTGAAGGGCCGCTGCGAGCTGGGCCTCACCCGTACTGGTCAGGCGCGAGATCAGGAACCGGGCCGTGCGCGCCAGGACGACAGGCGTCAGGAAGCCCAGCGTGAAGATCACGATCAGCATATTGGTCAGGGTCAGAACGATCAGTTCGCCCGCACCGACCTTGAGGCTGAAACGGGCCTCGCCCAGGTGCAGCGACCGGGCGATCTCGCGCATCACCGCCGCATGGTAGGCGGCCGAAGCCAGAACCACGACCAGCACAAAGACCAGCGCATAGGCGTAGATCGTACCGATCATCGTCACGCTCGGCTCGGCACCATTGTTCGCGTTCGCCATGGCGGTCGGAACAAGCGCTGCGATGAAGGCGATGTAGCCGACCACGCCCACGATCCAGGCAATGGCGAACGGTCCATACAGGCCGACTTCGTTGGCGCGCTGCCAGCGCAGCTTCTGATCCCCGAAAGACAGGTTTCCCCACAGCTTCTCGGCCAGATTCATCGTCATGGCCGGCGCGTACCAGCCCAGGGTGATGCTCGTCAGCAGGCCATAGCCGAGATAGGACCAGCCATATTCGGCCGGCGAACCCTTGAGCTGGAACCGGATGCCCCGCCAGGTCGTTCGGCTGGCGATGTAGCGATAGGTCATGAAGATCGCGGCCCCGATCAGCACGAACAGGCCGATGTAGAGCGGAATAAACAGCAGGGAAAACAGCGGATTGACGAACTGAACCGCCAGAATGACCGCCAGATAGGGTACGCCCAGCACCACGAGTGCGAACAGGAAGCCCAGGAACAGCTCCTTGCCCTTGCCGGTATATTCGAACGGCTCGCCGTTCAGGCTGATGTGCGACCAGATCCGGCGACGGACCTCGGTCTTGGCCCAGAACCGGTAGAGCGTCAGCGTGACGATATTGAGCAGGCCGTGCTTGAGGCTGAGCCCCAGAAAGGCTTTTGAATCAATCGTCTGGCCAAAGGTCAGCGTTTCGCCCTGCGCGGGCGATGGCGCGCCGTCTTCCCCCATGAAGTCCCCCCGAAAATCATACTAGGACCGGTAACATTGCCGGTCTGGAGCAACCGTCGCGGGATTTGTCGCACCGGTCAACCTTTCGCCTGTGAGGGGCGAGCGAGCTCGGCGGCCCGTCCCCCGCACAGGATATGGGACACGGGTTCGCGCCCTCACCGGAATTTCACCGGCGAGTGGATGGGAGGCGGCGGAGCGTCCGGGCCAAACCCGGAAGTGAGTGTGTAGGCGTACCGTTTCGGCCTGGGCCGGAGCGCTCCGCAGGATCGGCAGACGAAAGCCTTCGGGGCGCGGGGTTTTAACCCGCTTCCAAAGAGGCCTCCGGCGGGCGGGGAGATGGCGCCCCCCGGACCGTCCGGGCGATTTCAGCCCGGACCTGGGGCGTTTCCGACTGGCCGTCGCTCGGGGACTGATCCCTTTCCTGATCCGATGCGCCCGACTTCCCTGGAGGGACAGCCCACGCTTCGCAAACCAGGCTCCGGGGCCCTTCGCGACGGTCGCCGGGACGCTTCCCGCTCGACCCTCCCCGCCACCCGTCAGGTCGCCAGCTGGACGGCCTCCCCGTGGCGGGGCGAAGAGCAGTATGGGGCCGGTTTGAGGGGGTGTGCGTCGATTTTGGATCGTGACGCTGGTGGTAGGGCTCAGGGCGTTGAATTTGCCGGGGTCGGGGCGGTTCTATCCCCGTGCGACAACGGGGATAGCGCGTGTTTCCCTCTCCAAGAGGGAGAGGGAGTTATTGCGTTGGGCTCTATCGGCGGCTTTCGCTGCTTAGCGATAAAGGATGCGGCCCTATTTCCACTGCCTAGGGCGTAATAGACCCGGCACCCAACTCGGAGAGGTCGAAGGTCTCGACGAACTTGCTGAAGGCTGGCGTGGCCGTATCACACTGCTTGTCCAAGCAAGTGCGCGTCAGCCGGAAATAGGTCGAACCTTTTCCGAAAGCGAAGGTCGCGCTTCGGTAAGTCGGGCCATTCGGCTTCTTGCCATTGCGCCAACCGACCCCGCATTGCGTCGCGGTCAGTCCTGCGCGCGCAAACGGCGACTCTTCCGGGTAACTCATGTGCATGCAGGTGGTCGGCGTATGGCTGTCCGCGGTGGTCGTGCGGTACGCTATCTGATCGAGACCTCCGACCAGATCACTTCCCAGGTAGGGAGAACCGGTCTCGAAGCCCACGAGCACATAGGTCAGACCCGTCGACGGACGGCAGTCGTACTCTGCGATTGCGCCACGCGCGAACGAACCCGTTTCCTGGTCTTCGGCAAGCGGAGCGATTGCTCCGAGGCGGCAACCGGCGTGTATCAGCGGCAATCGCGCTCCGGTTGGCGGATGAAACACCGTCTCGTTCTCTATCCGGAAGGGTAAGGGCGGGACCAGCGGAGCAACGCTTCCAGCGGTCATTCGCCCGATCGCAATCGGCCCACCATCGGTATTCTTAAGATTGTAGGACTCAGGCGGTGGCTTTGTCGGGGGAATGGTCACAATCGTTTCGCCGTGACGACCCGTTCTGACATTCAGACTCGTTGATTGAGCGATCGCAACAATCGGTGCCAGCGCGAGCGCAGCGATCAAAGGAAATCCGATCGAAAGTCTCACAAAGTCCTCCACAGCAATTCAAAAGGGCCGGGCGCCAAGCAGACCTCAGACTCTACCACCGCCGTCACGCAGCCGCCTCGCCCCTACCCCTTTGCCCCCGGCTCATAGTTCAGGATCGGGGCCAGCCATTTCTCGGCCCTGGCCAGGTCCCAGCCCTTGCGGGCCGCATAGTCTTCGACCTGATCCAGATCCACCTTGCCCACGCCGAAATAGTGCGACTTCGGATGGCTGAAATAGAGGCCTGACACCGCTGCGCCGGGGCTCATCGCATAGCTTTCGGTCAGGATCATGCCGGTGGCGGCTTCGGCGTCCAGCAGCCTGAACAGCGTGCCCTTCTCGGTGTGGTCGGGCTGGGCCGGATAGCCGGGAGCCGGGCGGATGCCCTGGTACTTCTCGGCGATCATCACATCGGCGTCTGCGGCCTCGTCCGGGGCATAGCCCCATAGCTCGACCCGGGCCTTGTAGTGCAGCCACTCGGCGAAGGCTTCGGCCAGACGGTCGGCCAGGGCACTGGCCATGATGGCGCTGTAGTCGTCGCCGGCGTCCTTGAAGCGCTTGACGATCTCGTCCTCACCATGGCCGGCGGTGACCGCGAAGGCCCCGATATAGTCAGCCCCCTGCCCGATCGGCGCGACGAAGTCTGACGGGGCGGCATTGGTCTTTCCGGCCCCCTTGTCCATCTGCTGGCGCAGGCTGTGCAGGCGCGAGAGCTCGACGGTTCGGGCTTCATCCGTATACAGAATGATGTCGTCGCCCTGGGCCTGGGCCGGCCAGAAGCCGACCACGCCCTTCGCCCCGAACCACTTTTCGGCGACCACCTTGCCCAGCATCTCGCGGGCTTCGCGATAGAGCTCGGTAGCGGCCTCGCCGACCACGTCGTCCTCAAGGATCTGTGGGAAGCGGCCGATCAGTTCCCAGCTGGCGAAGAACGGCGACCAGTCGATGAACGGGACGAGTTCGGCCAGGCTCGGCTCGAAGGTGCGGGTGCCGATGAAGGACGGCTTCGGCGGCACATAGCCGTCCCAGTCAATGGCGAACTTCTTCTGGCGGGCTTCGGCGAGGCTGGTGCGGGCCTTGGCGGTCTGGCCCCGGGCATACTGCTCACGGATGCGGACATATTCCGCCCGCGTCTCGGCCTGAAGCCGGTCGCGCTCGGAGGCCGATAACAGGCCCGAGACCACGCCCACGGCCCGGCTGGCATCCAGCACATAAGTCGTCGAGCCCCTGGAATAAGCCGGCTCGATCTTGACCGCCGTATGGGTGCGGCTGGTGGTGGCTCCGCCGATCAGCAGCGGGATGGTGAAGCCCTGGCGCTCCATCTCGGCGGCCACGAACACCATCTCGTCCAGCGACGGGGTGATCAGGCCCGACAGGCCGATCATGTCGACCTTGTGCTTGCGCGCCTCGTCGAGGATGCGGTCGGCCGGGACCATGACGCCCAGGTCGATGACCTCGTAGTTGTTACACTGCAGAACGACGCCGACGATGTTCTTGCCGATGTCGTGGACGTCGCCCTTGACCGTCGCCATCAGGATGCGGCCGGCCTGCTCGCGGGGCTTGCCGGCCTTTTCGGCCTCCATGAACGGTTCCAGCCAGGCCACGGCCTGCTTCATCACGCGGGCCGACTTGACCACCTGCGGCAGGAACATCTTGCCCGAGCCGAACAGGTCGCCGACCACGTTCATGCCGTCCATCAGATGGCCTTCGATGACGTGCAGCGGCCGCTCGACCGACAGGCGCGCCTCTTCGGTGTCCTCGTTGATGAACTCGGTGATGCCGTTGACCAGCGCGTGGGTGATGCGCTCATGCACCGTGCCCTTGCGCCATTCCAGACTGGCGGTCTGGACCTGGCTCTTGTCGCCCTTGTAGCGCGGGGCCATGTCGACCAGCCGCTCGGTGTTGGAGACATTGGTCCGTTGCGGGCGGTTGAGGATCACGTCCTCGACGGCCTCGCGCAGGTCGGGATCCAGGGTGTCATAGACCGGCAGGTCGCCGGCATTGACGATGCCCATGTCCATGCCCGCCGCGATGGCGTGGTACAGGAACACCGAGTGGATGGCCCGGCGCACGGGCTCATTGCCGCGGAAGCTGAACGAGACGTTCGAGACCCCGCCCGAGATGCGGGCCCAGGGGCAGCGCTTCTTGATCTCGCGCGTGCCCTCGATGAAGTCGACAGCGTAGTTGTCGTGCTCCTCGATCCCCGTCGCCACGGCGAAGATGTTGGGATCGAAGATGATGTCTTCCGGCGGGAAGCCCACCTTGTCGACCAGGATGCGGTAAGCCTTCTCGCAGATCTCGACCTTGCGGGCGGCGGTATCGGCCTGACCGACTTCGTCGAAGGCCATGACCACGACGGCCGCGCCGTAACGCAGGCAGAGCCTGGCCTGCTCAATGAACTTGTCTTCGCCCTCCTTCATGGAGATCGAATTGACGATGGCCTTGCCCTGGACGCACTTCAGCCCGGCCTCGATCACCTCCCACTTGGAGCTGTCGATCATCACCGGGACGCGGGCGATGTCGGGCTCGGCCGCCATCAGGTTCAGGAAGGTGACCATGGCCGCCTTCGAGTCCAGAAGCCCCTCGTCCATATTGACGTCGATGACCTGGGCCCCGGCTTCGACCTGCTGGCGGGCCACCGACAGGGCTTCGCCGTAATTGCCCTCGACGATCAGCTTCTTGAACTTGGCCGAGCCGGTGACGTTGGTGCGCTCACCGATATTGACGAAGACGGGTCTCATGATTGGCCGTTCAGAAGGGTTTGCAGGCCGGCGATCTGGGTCAGCCACGCATCGTGGTCCTCGCCCTCCTGCCAGGTCTCATCGAGTTCGGAGGCGGGGCCGACCACGCGGGCCAGGGCCCGACGGGCGAGGTTGGCGGCACCCTCGGGCGGCTTGCCCAGGGTGGCTTTCAGATCGGCATGATTGTCGGGCAGCACCGAGCCGGTCCCGACACACGAGGCCACAACCGCCGCAGCGGCCACAGCCAGTTCGGCTTCAGCCTCTTCCAGATAGCCGGTGACCCCGGCTGCATGCTCCATCAGGGTGATGACCATCCGCCAGTCGGGGGCTTCGGTCAGGTCGTCGATGAAGTCGGCGGCCTCTTCGTTGTCGAACGGTCCGGGGGCCCAGGCGCTCATGCCTGACCCGCCTTGCGGGCGACCGCCAGGGCGATCTGGCCCCGCAGGAAGGTCTCGAAGGCGATTCCCTCGGCCTTCAGGGACTTGGGATACAGCGACGAGGCGGTCATCCCGGGCAGGGTGTTGGTTTCCAGATAGGTCAGGCCGTGCTCGCCGACGATGAAGTCGGTGCGCGAATAGCCCCGGCAGCCCAGGGCCTTGTGGGCCAGCAGGGCCTGGGCCTGCAGGGCGGCATTGATCTCGGGCGCGAAGCTGGCCGGACAGATCTCTTCGGTGTCCTTGGCCAGGTACTTGCTGGCGTAGTCGAACTTGCCGGCGGCCGGCCGGATCTCGACCGGCGGCAGGGCGATGATCTCGCCCTCGCGTTCGAGGACCCCGCAGGTCGCCTCCAGCCCCTGGACGAAGGGCTCAATCAGATAGGCCTCGGTCGCCGCGGCCCGGGCCACGGCCTCGAGGTCGGCAGGCGCGTCGACGAAGATCAGGCCATAGCTCGAGCCGTCCTCGGCCGGCTTGGCGATCAGCCGACCATAGCGGGCCAGCGCCGCCGGTGCATTGGCCAGCTCCAGGGTTTCGGGAACCGAGACCCCGACCTTGTCGACCACGTCCTTGGCCGAAACCTTGTGGAAGGCCAGGCGGCTGGCTTCGGAACCGGAGCCGGTAAAGGCCACGCCGCGGGCTTCGCACAGGGCCTGCAGGCCGCCGTCCTCGGCAAAGCCGCCATGCAGGCTCAGCAGCAGGACACGGTCCTCGACGCGCGCCAGATCCAGCGCCGCCTCGATCCCGCCGAGCGCGCCCCCCTCTATCGGCAGGTCCAGCTCGAACGGACGGTCATGGCCAAACAGGACCTCGCGGCTGGCCGGATGGACCTGGCCGTTCGGGGCCCAGAACCACAGGTCGGCCTCCGGCAGGGTCCGGGCCAGCGCCTGGGCACTGGCGACCGCGACAAGGCGTTCGCGGTTCTCGCCGCCGAACAGGATGGTGGTCTTCATGTCGCGTCTCAGGCCAGTTCGAAGGGTTCAAGGCCCGCCAGGCGCATGGCCCGGGGGCGGTCGGGGATGGCGCGCGGCTTAACGCCCGCAACCGCCTCGGCCACATGCCGGATGTGGTCCGGCGTCGTGCCGCAGCAGCCGCCGAGGATATTGACCAGGCCGTCGGCGGCCCAGTCGTGCAGGGCATGACCGGTCTGGTGCGGCTCCTCGTCGTATTCGCCCATGGCATTGGGCAGGCCGGCATTGGGATAGGCCGCCACCAGGGTGTCGGCAATGCGGGCCATCTCGGCGATGTGCGGCCGCATCAGGTCAGCCCCCAGGGCGCAGTTGAAGCCGACCGCGAACGGCTTGCAGTGCTTGATCGAGTTCCAGAAGGCTTCAGCCGTCTGGCCCGACAGGGTGCGGCCGGAGCGGTCGGTGATCGTGCCGCTGATCCAGATCGGCAGCTCTTCATGGCCCTCGTCGCGCAGGTCGAGGATCGCCTTGATCGCGGCCTTGCAGTTGAGCGTGTCGGTGATGGTCTCGATCAGGAACAGGTCTACCCCGCCCTCATAGAGCGCCGCGATCTGCTCGCGATAGGCTTCGTAGACCTGGTCGAAGGTCACCTTGCGGGCCCCGGGATCGTTCACGTCCGAGGACATCGACAGCATCACGTTCAGCGGCCCGATCGAGCCGGCGATGAACTTGGGCCGGTCGGGGTTTTCGGCATTCCAGCGGTCAGCCACCGCCCGGCCGATACGGGCACCCTCGAAATTGATGTCGCGAACGTCCTGCGCCCCCAGCCGGTAGTCGGCCTGGGCAATGGTGGTGCCCGAGAAGGTGTTGGTCTCGGAGATGTCGGCCCCGGCGCTGAAATAGGCCTCGTGCAGTTCGGCGACGAGATCCGGACGGGTTAGGCACAGGATGTCGTTATTGCCCTTCATCTGGCCGTCGTAGTCGGCGAAGCGTTCGCCACGATAGTCGGCCTCGACCAGCTTCTTCTTCTGGAATATCACGCCCCAGGAGCCGTCGAGGATCAGCACGCGCTCTTTCGCGGCGGCCTTCAGGGCGGCGACCCGGTTGGCCCGAATGGACAGGTCGGTCATTTGGCCGCTCCCTGCTGGCGCGCCAGCTCTTTGTTGAAAGCCGCTTCGGAGGCGGCCACGAAGCGGCCCATCTCGGCCGGATCGATAAAGGCGTTCAGGTCGCCACGCAGGTAGCGCTGACGCTTGGCCACCAGGTCGCCCTGCTCCTCATGGGCCGGCAGGAAGACGTCGCACGGCAGCGCCTTCAGCTTGGCAAAGGTCGCCCGGTAGTCAGTGACGATCCGGGGATAGGTTTTGTTTCCGACCAGGGCATTGCCGGCCACCGAGATCGAGTTGAAGAACACCACGTTCAGCGGCCGGCCCTTTTCGGTGACCGACATCGTCCAGGTGGTACCGCCGATGGTATGGCCCGGCGTCAGATAGGCCACCAGGGTAGTCTCGCCGAGCTTGAGCTTCTGGCCATCCCCGACGGTGCGGTCGACCTTGACGGCCGGAAACGGGGTCAGGCCGTTCTCGTTGTCGCCGAAATGCCGCCCCTGCTCGAGGGCCGGCTTGTCCTGCGACGAAGCATAAAGCCTGGCCCCGGTGTCGGCCTTCAACTGGGCCAGGCCTCCGGCATGGTCATAGTGGGCGTGGGTGTTGATCAGGATCTTGACGTCCGCCAGCTTGAAGCCGAGCGAGACGATGTTGCGCTCGACCAGCTTCGCGCCTTCGGCCGACATCCCGGCATCCAGCAGGACATGGCCCTCCGACGACGTGATCAGATAGGACGAGAGCGCCTCGGAGCCGACATAGTAGACGTTGCCGACCACCCGATAGGGCTTGAACGGTTTGCTCCACGCGGCAGGCGGCCAGCCATCGGCACGGGCCGGCGCGGTGCCGGCCAGGGCCAGGAAGGCGCTGAGGACCAGGGCCAGGATTTTCATGCCGCAGCCTCCTGCGCGGTGGTGGCCTCACGCACGCCCAGCACTCGACAGATGGCATAGACCAGATCGGCGCGGTTGAGCGTGTAGAAGTGGAAGTCCTCGAACCCCTGCTCCTGCAGCTTGGCGCACATCTCGGCGGCCACCGAACAGGCGATCAGGCGGCGGGTCTCGGCGTCATGATCCAGCCCCTCGAACAGGTTGCCCAGCCAGGCGGGAATAGCCGTGCCGCAGGCGGCCGACATCTTTTTCAGGCCATTGAAATTGGTCACCGGCATGATGCCGGGCAGGATCGGAATGGTGATCCTCGCCGCCCGGACCTGATCAACAAAGCGCAGGAAGGCATCGATATCAAAGAAGAACTGGCTGATCGCCAGGCTGGCCCCGGCATCGACCTTGGCCCTCAGCACCTCGATGTCATGCTCGATCGACGGGCTCTCGGGATGCTTCTCGGGATAGACCCCAACCAGGACCTCGAACGGGGCGATGCCGCGCACGGCCCGGGTCAGTTCGGTGGCATTGGCATATCCGTCGGCGCGCGGCACATAGACCCCGCCGATGCCGCCTTCGGTCGGGGGCGGATCGCCGCGCAGCGAGACGATGTGGCGAACCCCCGTCTCCCAGTATTCACGGATCACCTCATCCACCTCGGCCCGGCTGGCCCCGACGCAGGTCAGGTGGGCGGCGGGCTTCAGCGTGGTCTCGTCGAGGATGCGCTTGACCGTGCGGTGGGTCCGCTCGCGGGTCGAGCCGCCGGCCCCATAGGTCACCGAGACGAAGGCCGGATCCAGCGGCGCGAGGCGGGTGATGGCCTGCCACAGGCTCTCTTCCATGGCCGGGGTCTTGGGCGGGAAGAACTCGAACGACACGCGCGGACGACCGCCGGCCTGGCTCTGACCACGTTCACCGGCGCGAGCCACGGGGCCGATCACCCGGCGAGGTAGGGGCGGAAGGGTCATGCGGCGCTCCTTTGCGCGGACCGGTCGGACCGGCGGCGCGCCGTCCAGATCTTCACGGTGAGGCCTTCGTCCGAAGACGGCGGCAGGGCGATGTTGTTTTCAAGCTCAAGGCCGGCGGCCTCGAGCCAGGGAATGATCTCGGCGTCCGAGAAGCCCAGACGGCGGTGCTGGTGCACTTCCCGCAGGAACTCGTGATCATGCGGGGCGAAGTCGGCGATCAGCAGCAGGCCGCCGGGCGTCACCAGCCGCGCCGCCTCGGCCAGGGCCGCCGCCGGATCGCCCAGATAGTGCAGGACCTGGTGTACGGTCACGAGATCGGCGCAGCCGCCCGGCAGGCCGGTGGCGAAGATGTCGCCGTGGCGCAGTTCGCAACGGATCAGCCCTGCCCGCGCGACCGCGTCACGAGCGATGTTGAGCATCTGCTGCGAGAGATCCAGACCCAGGGCATTGCCAGCCCGGCCGCCCAGCAGGGTCAGCATCCGTCCGGCCCCGGCCCCAAGGTCGACCAATTCGTCGAAGGGCCCCTCGCCGACCGCCCGCAGGATCGCCGACTCGACCTCGGCCTCATCGACATAGAGCGAGCGGATCTCGTTCCAGCGGGCGGCGTTGCGGGCGAAATAGGCCTGGGCTCCGGTCGAGCGCTCGGCCCGCACCGCGTCCAGCCTGGCGACATCGGCCTGAATGACCGGATCGGCCTCGTCGATCAGATCCAGGGCCTGCCAGGCCAGACTATGGGCTGACGATTTACCGGCCAGCCGGTAGAAGACCCACGCCCCGTCTGGAAAGCGCTCGACCAGCTCGGCCTCGGCCAGCAGCTTCAGGTGACGCGACACCCGGGGCTGGCTCTGATCGAGAATCCGGCACAGCTCGAGCACGGAAAGCTCCTCGCGCGACAGCAGCGCCAGCAGCCGCAGGCGGGTGGACTCCCCCGCCGCGCGCAGAATCTCGACAACCTGTTCAGCGGACAACTTCATAAGGACATAAAGATATCTTTATGTCCGATTTGGCAAGCCGATTTTGCGGTCGAGGCGACAGCTTTATGCCCCGGAAGCGGCCTCAGCAGGCTGCCAGAGCTCGATCTTCACCCCGGCCGGATCCATCAGCCAGGCAAACCGCCCCATGTCCTCATCCTGCCGGCCGGTCGGCTCGACCCCTTCTGCGACGGCCCTGGCCAGCACGCCGTCCAGATCGTCGACGATGAAGTTGATCATGAAGTCCGACTTTGACGGTTCGAAATACTGGGTGTCGGCCGGAAACGGCGACCAGTTGGTCGCGCCGACGGCAGGGTGATCAAACATCGCCCCGCCCCACTCATGAACCGAGAAGCCGAGAACACGCGCATACCAGTCGCGCACAGCCGCCGGATCGGCCGCCTTGAAGAAGATCCCGCCCAGTCCCAGAACCCTGGCCATGCTTCAATCCTCCATCGCGAGATCATCGGCCCAAGTCTGCGACCAGGTCAGGAGCGGTGCAAGGGCCAGTACAAGGTCGGCGCCGCGCGACGTCAGGCGGTAGCCCGCCTCAGCCGAGACAATATCCGCCGCGCGTAGGTCCGCGAGGCGCGCATTCAGGGTGCCTGGCGGCAGGTCAGCGGCGGCCTGCAGGGCGCGGAAGGTCAGGATCGCATCGTCCCGCAGCTCCCACACGATCCGCAGGCTGCCCCGCCGCCCCAGCAGATCCAGCGCCGCCATGACCGGCTTGCCGGTGGACGAGCCCCGCACAGGCCTGCCCGGCAATGGCGCTTCATTTTTTGTAGCAACTCGATCAAGCTTCATGATACAAATTCTGTAGCATAAGGAGCCGCCGATGTCCGCTCGCATCTCGCCCGCCGAGGCCCCGCATTCACCCGCCGCCCAGAAGGTTCTCAATCGGCTCACCACGCCCGGCACCGAGCCCCTGTCGCTGTTCCGCACCCTGGCGCGCGACGAGCGGCTGTTTCTGCGCTTTACCGGCGGCGGACTGCTTGACCCGGGCCATCTGAGCCTGCGCGAGCGCGAGATCGTCATCCATCGGGTCTGCGCCCTGAACGGCGCGGGCTACGAGTGGGGCGTGCACGCAGCGATCTTTGCCGCCAAGGCCGGACTGGATGCCTCTCAACTGGCGGCGACCGTCACCCCCGGTGTCGCCGATAGCTGGTCACCGCGCGAGGCGTTGCTGATTACCTTCTGCGACGCGGTCAACGCCCGGGCCGATATCGACGATGCCTTGTGGGCCCGGCTGCGCGACGCTTTTGACGAGCCGGCCTGCATCGAGTTGATGATGCTGGCCGGCTTCTACCGGACGGTCAGTTTGCTCGTGAACGGTCTGAGATTGGAACCGGAGCCGTTCGCCACACCGTTTCCGCGCCCCTAGCTTCCGACGGGTGAAGCCAGAGGTTCGCCGTGGAAGAACCGCCGCAGGTTCTCGAGGGTCAGCCCGACCATCGCGGGAATACTGTCCAGCGTGGCCCCGGCGATATGCGGCGTCAGGACCGTGCGCGGCACATCCTTCCAGCGCTCGGCCGGAGTCGGCTCCTGCTCGAAGACGTCCAGCGCCGCCATGCCGAGACTGCCGTCCTTCAGCGCCGCGATCAGGGCGTCCTCGTCGACGAGAGAGCCGCGCGCCACATTGACCAGCAGGCCGGCTGGGCCCAGCGCCTCGATCACGGCCTTGGAGATCATGTGGCGGTTGTCGGCGTCAGGCCTCGCGCAGACGACCAGAACGTCGCTGTCGCGGGCCAGGGCCATCAGGCTTTCGGCGCGGGGGCGGTCACTCTCCTTGGGGCGGGGCGCCCACCAGGCGACCTTCATGTCGAAGGCCTCCAGCCGGCGGGCCACGGCTTCGCCGATATGGCCCAGCCCCACGATGCCGGCCTTGCGCCCTCGCAGCCCGTGACGAGGGGCCATTCGATCGGCATGCGACCACTGGCCCGCCCGAAGGCGCTGATCGCCCTCGACGAGACCGCGCCAGGCCGCCAGGACGAGGCCGACTGCATGGTCAGCGACGTCTGCGGCATTGAGGCCCGTCGAATGGGTGACCGAAATCCCGCGTCCCTTGCACCAGGGCACGTCAACACCGTCATAGCCGACGCTGACACAGGCGATCAGGCCCAACCGGGGCATTTCCGACAGCATGTCCTTGCCCAGCAGCATCTCACCGGCGTGAACGATGGCCCTGATGCTGAGTCCCGGCCCGGCCAGGAATGCGAGATGGTCGGGATGCTCCCACAGGCGATAAACGGTGTAGTGCGCCTCGAGCAGGGGCTGCAACGGCATCAGCATCTGGTGGGACAGCAAAACGCTGGGCTTTTCGCCGGGGGTTTGCGGCATGGTTGTCCTCCTGCCGTCAGCGCGGGGCACCCTGCCCGTCCTGCGGCCGTCATTGCGCGACAAGCTAGCGCACCTTTCGCCCGGCGCCAGTGACAACCGACACACGCCTGCCGCTCGCGATCGGGAGAGGCCCGAAAAGAAAACGGGGCGACCTTGCGGCCGCCCCGAACTCTGTTGCAGTCGATCCGGCGTTGCGGATCAGCGCGCGAACTTCTGGAACTTGATCCGCTTCGGGATCAGGCTGTCAGCGCCCAGGCGGCGCTTCTTGTCTTCTTCGTACATCTCGAAGTTACCCTCGAACCACTCGACATGGCTGTCGCCTTCGAAGGCCAGGATGTGGGTGGCCAGACGGTCGAGGAACCAGCGATCGTGGCTGATGACCACGGCGCAGCCGGCGAACTCTTCCAGGGCCTCTTCCAGGGCCTGCAGGGTTTCGATGTCCAGGTCGTTGGTCGGTTCGTCGAGCAGCAGAAGGTTGCCGCCGGTAGCCAGGGTCTTGGCCAGGTGGACGCGGTTGCGCTCACCGCCCGAAAGCAGGCCGACCTTCTTCTGCTGGTCGGCTCCCTTGAAGTTGAAGCTGCCGACATAGGCGCGGGAGTTGATCTCGCGCTTGCCGACGATCATCACGTCGGTGCCACCCGAGACCTCCTCCCAGATGGTCTTGTTGGGGTCCAGCGCATCGCGCGACTGGTCCACATAGGAAAGCTTGACCGTCTCGCCGACCTTGACCGAACCGCCATCAGGCTGCTCGCGACCGGTGATCAGCTTGAACAGGGTCGACTTGCCGGCGCCGTTGGGGCCGATGACGCCGACGATGCCGTTGGGCGGCAGGCGGAACGACAGGTCCTTGAACAGCACCTTGTCGCCGTACTCCTTTTCGAGGCCCTCGACTTCCAGCACCAGATTGCCGAGGCGCGGGCCGGGCGGGATCTGGATGTGGGCCTGGGTCTGGGCGGCGCGGGCGTTTTCCTGCGCGGCGACCATTTCCTCGTAGCTCGCCAGACGGGCCTTCGACTTGGATTGACGGGCCTTGGGCGATGACCGGACCCATTCCAGTTCGCGGGTCAGGGCGCGCTGACGGCTGTCGGATTCCGACTGCTCCTGCACGACACGCTTGGTCTTCTGCTCCAGCCAGCCGGAGTAGTTGCCCTCATAGGGGATGCCCTTGCCGCGATCGAGTTCCAGCGTCCACTTGGTGACCTGATCCAGGAAGTAGCGATCGTGGGTGACCAGGATGACGCAGCCCGGGAAGTTTTCCAGGTGATGCTGCAACCAGGCCACCGACTCGGCGTCCAGGTGGTTGGTCGGTTCGTCCAGCAGCATGATGTCGGGCTTGCTGAGCAGAAGACGCGCCAAGGCGATGCGGCGCTTTTCACCGCCCGAGAGGCTTTCGATGTTGGCGTCGTTCGGCGGGCAGCGCAGGGCATCGATGGCCATCTCGACCTTGGAGTCGATGTCCCACAGGTCGCGGGCGTCGATGATCTCCTGGAGCTTGGTCATCTCTTCCATCAGCTCGTCGGAATAGTCCTCGCCGAGCTTGTTGGCCGCCTCGTTGTAGCGGTCGAAAATCTGCTTGTCCTCGCAGTCGGCGATGACATTGCCCCAGACGTCCTTGGTCGGGTCCAGCACCGGCTCCTGCGGCAGGTAACCCCGGCGGATGCCCTCGGCGGCCTTGGCCTCGCCCGAGAACTGGTCGTCCAGGCCGGCCATGATCTTCAGCAGGGTCGACTTACCCGAGCCGTTGACGCCGACGACACCGATTTTGGCGTCGGAATAGAACGACAGCCAGATGTTTTCGAAGATCTTCTTGCCGCCCGGGAAGGCCTTGGTCAGGCCTTGCATCTGGAAAATATACTGCTGGGCCATGGGGGCGTCGGTCTCGCTGTCTAAATTCGGGGGAGGACGGGCGCTGAAATAGCTGTCGGGGGCGATTTGCGCAATGTCGGCGGGGACCTTCCCCCTGACAGGCCGCGCCGCAGCCTTTCCGAGGGCCGGGCCCGATCGGGCTTTGGTGCGCGGTAAAGTCGCAGGCCTTTCGTCATCAACCTGTCATTTATCCGTCGGCAAAGCGACACCCAACCGTCGCCCAACGGTCGCGGGTCACTGTTAACGGGACCCCTAATCCGGTGCCGCTCCCGATGCACCGACAAGGGGATAGACCATGAAACACCATCTGCTTCTGAGCGCGGCCTCGATCGCCCTCGCCCTGGCCGCCGCGCCGGCCTTCGCCGCTGACGCGCCCGCACCGGCCGCCGACACCGCCGCCAACACCGAAGTCGATGCCGTCATCGTCATCGGCCAGGGTCAGAGCCGCCAGGTCCAGGCCCTGAAGGACGACGCCATCGCGCTGGAAGCCGCCGGCAGCAGCCCGCTGAAGGCCATCGACAAGCTGCCGGGCGTGACCTTCCAGTCGTCGGACGCCTTCGGGTCCTACGAGTGGTCGACCCGCATCTCGATCCGCGGCTTCAACCAGAACCAGCTGGGCTTCACGCTCGACGGCATTCCGCTGGGCGACATGAGCTATGGCAACCACAACGGCCTGCACATCAGCCGCGCCATCACCAGCGAGAACATCGGCCGTCTTGAACTGGCCCAGGGTGCCGGTTCGCTGGCGACCGCCTCGACCAGCAATCTCGGTGGCACGCTGCAGTTCTTCTCGCGCAATCCGTCGGAAGCCTTCGGGGCCCAGACCAATGTGACGGTCGGCTCGGATAACATGTACCGCCTGTTCGGCCGGGTCGACACCGGCGCGATCGAGGCCCTCGGCGGCCTGCGCGGCTATGTCTCGGTCGCGGACCAGAGCACCGACAAGTGGAAGGGCGGCGGCGAGCAGAAGCAGCGCCAGTACGAAATCAAGGCGGTTCTGCCGCTGGGCGAAGGCGATCTGACCGCCTTCTACAACCGCTCGGAACGCCGCGAGCAGGACTACCAGGACCTCTCGTTCGAGATGATCAAGCGCCTGGGCCGCAACTGGGACAACACCCAGCCCAACTGGGCCCTGGCCGTGGCTGCCGGCCGCGCCTATCTGACCGGCGGCACCCTGCCCGCACCGTTCGCCACGGTTGACGACGCCTACTATTCCGGCGCCGGCATCCGTGACGACAATCTCTACGGTGCCAGCCTGAACCTGCCGATCAACGACATGGTCAAGCTGAACGCTACCGCCTATGGCCACACCAATGAAGGCCAGGGCCTGTGGTACACCCCCTACGTCCCGAGCCCCGGCTTCGGGACGGTCGGTTCGACCGCAGCGCCGCTGTCGATCCGCACCACCGAATACGATCTGGACCGCAAGGGCCTGATCGGCGGCCTGACCATCGACCTGGGCGCCCATGAGGTCACCACCGGCTTCTGGACCGAGAAGAACGACTTCAACCAGGCTCGCCGCTTCTATGCCGAAACCGCCGCCGCCCCGTCGCGCGATCCGCTGGACTTCCAGTCCAACCCGTTCTTCACGCAGTGGCAGTACAAGTTCGAGACCAAGACCACCACGGGCTACGTTTCGGACGCCTGGACGGTCAATGACGCCCTGAAGGTCAATTTCGGCTTCAAGGCCGTCAAGGTCGAGAACAGCGTGACCCGCATCGCCGGCAACCCGCTGGCCGGCACGATCGAGAGCAAGGACAGCTTCCTGCCGCAGGTCGGCTTCGTCTACAAGGCGACGCCGGACGTCGAGGTGTTCGGTGGCTACACCGAAAACATGGCGGCCTACGTTTCGGCCGCTACCGCCGGTCCGTTCGCCTCGCAGGACCAGGCTCGCGTCAACTACATCGCCAAGACCCTGGAGCCGGAAAGCTCCAAGACCTTTGAAGGCGGCCTGCGCTATCGCAACGACCGTTTCCAGGGCGTCGCAGCGCTGTATCACGTGACGTTCGAAAACCGCCTGCTGGCCGTCGCCCAGGGCTCGAGCATCCAGGGCAATGCCCCGGTGCTGTCGAACGTCGGCTCGGTCGAGACCAACGGGATCGAACTGGCCGGCACCTACGAGCTGAGCGACGCCTGGAGCGTCTACGCCTCGTACTCGTACAACGACTCCCAGTACCAGGATAACGTCGTTGCCGCTGACGGCACGGTCCGGGCCCGCACCAAGGACAAGACCGTCGTCAACACGCCCAAGAACATCTTCAAGGGCGAGCTCTCGTACGATCTGGGCGGCTTCTACAGCAAGCTCGGCGTCGCCTATACCGGCGAGCGCTACTACACCTACGAGAACATCGGCGGTCTGGCCCCCTCGACCACGGTCGCTGACCTGACCCTGGGCTATCGCTTCGGTGACGACAACGCCTGGACCAAGGGTCTGGAGATCCAGGCCAACATCACCAACCTGACCGACGAAGACTATGTTTCGACCATCGGTTCGGGTGGCTTCACCAACAGCGACACCGCCGGTACGGCCCAGACGGTCCTGACCGCGCCGCCGCGCCAGTTCTTCGTCTCGGTGAAGAAGGCGTTCTAACCCGACTTTCCTCCCCTCTAGACCTTGGCCGGGCGCGCAAGCGTCCGGCCTTTTTGTTTGCGCGGACGACGGCCGTCCCAGGGTCCTGTCCGGACATCGCAACGGCCCGAACGGCTCTGTCCCGACGCGATTTTGACCCTGTCCGGACACGTTCGCGCTGGCTTTGAAGCCGCGACAGGCCCGATGTCAGGCCATGACCCAAACCACCCTGATCACGCCCCCCTCCCCGGTCCCGGACAGCCGGTCCGAGATCCTCGAACTCCTGCGCACGGTCGCAGCGGGGCTGCTCATCGCGATCATCCTGCGGATCGTGGTCTTTCAACCGTTCACAATCCCGAGTTCCTCAATGGAGCCGGGCCTGGTGATCGGCGACTACATCGTCGTGTCAAAGTTCAGCTATGGCTGGAGCCGCGCATCCCTGCCGCTCAATCCGCCCATGGCGGGTGGTCGCCTGCTGGGCCGCAGCCCGGCGCGCGGTGATGTGGTGGTTTTCAGGCTGCCCCGGGATCCGAAACAGACCTGGATCAAGCGCGTGATCGGCCTGCCCGGCGACCACATCCGGGTTCGGAGCGGCCAGGTCTTCATCAATGGCGTCGGCCTGCCCCAGGAGCCGCTGCGCCTGACCACGGACCACGACGCGCCTGACCGCACGGTCCTTGAAACGCGCGAACGTCTGCCCGATGGCCATGCCTATGTGACCTATGACGGCGGCCCGGCCCAGGCGGGTGACGATACCCGGACCTATGTCGTGCCCGCGGGCCACTATTTCATGATGGGCGACAACCGCGACAACTCGCTGGACAGCCGTTGGCCCCGCGCTGAAGGCGTGGGGTTCCTGCCGGCCGGGAACATTGTCGGCAAGGCCAGTTTCGTCCTGGCGTCCTGGAAGCCGGGCGCGGCGCTCTACAAGCCCTGGACCTGGCTGAACCTGCAGTGGGACCGATTTGCCCGCCCGATCCGGTAGGACCTGGGTGCGAGCGGTTCAGGCCGCCGACGCCGCGGCTCTAGCGGGCGCGGAATTCCTCGACGCTCAGCTGGCCGTCATGATTGCGGTCGAGCCGGTGAAAGGCCGCGTCCGAGCCTGCGGTACGGGCCAGTGACGGGGCCGCGACCGCGCCGACGGCCAGACCGGCCACTGCGGCCGCCAGCGCATGCCAGACCAGGCCGTGACGTCGGGGGGCTTGCACCCGGCCGCCGAGATCCTGGTCGATGAAGCTGCGCAGGGTCTCGCTGGCCGTCCTGCGGGTCGACTGGCAACGCGCCATGAACGCGGCCTTGGTCTCCGGCGGCAGACGGATCTCGATGGTTTCAGTCTTCTTCGACGATTGGCCGACAGGCATCGCAAAGTCTCCAGGCTCGGACGCAGTGTACGTCGTCCAGCCGCCATCGCGCAAAAGGAAAGCCCGGCCAAAAAGACCGGGCTTGAAAGTTGTTAGGGAGGAAACGCCCAGGAAGGGCAGAGGCGCACGCGCCTCACTCGCGCTTGGTAGCGCTAACAGCTTCCAGATGCAAGTCGTTCCGAAGAGGCGCGGCGACCTGACGCACCCGTCGCCGCGCACCGGGCCGTTGTCAGGCCTGCTCTTCCTCATAGACCCTCGGCGACGCGTCAACCGCCAGGCCTAGCTTCTCGGACATCAGCAGGGTCATCATGGCCTGCATGACGCCGCCCTGACCACCCTCGCCGCCGGCACCGGTGATCTGCACCTTCGGCACCACGTCGACGCCACTGGTTTCGAGCGCCTCGGCGAAGCGTTCGGCCACCTGGCGGGCCAGCTGGTAGCGGGCCCCGCCGGACGCCTCGACCTGGCTGGCAATGGCCTCGGCCTGGGCCAGCCCGACCTTGGTCACCTTCTCGGCCTCGGCGCGGGCCAGGGCCACGACCTTGCCGGCCTCGCCCTCGCCCAGAAGCCGGATCGAGTCGGCATCGGCCTTGGCCAGGGTCCGGCGTTGCTGGGCCTCTTGCTCCGAACGCGCCAGGCTGGCCTTACCGGCGTTCTGCTGCACCTGGATCGACAGCTGGCTTTCGGTGATCGCCGTCTGCTGCTTGGCAAAGGCCTCGGCTTCGCGCAGTTCCCGCTCCTTCTGGGCGGCGATCTTCTGCCGCTCATAGGTCCCGACCTGCTCGTCGGCGATCTGGCGCTGCCGCAGCTGGGTGAGGATCTTCTCGATCTGGTCATCGCCGGAAGCGGCCGGACGCGGCGTTCCGATCAGCACCTCCTGCAGCTCGAGGTTATAGAGACCGAACTTGGCCTTCATCTCCTCGCTGGACTGCCCCTGGATCGCACTGCGGTCCTGCAGGAGCTCGATCAGGGTCCGGGTCTGGCCGATGTTCTTGAAATAGGCCGAGACCATCGGATCCAGGGTCTGCTCGACCAGCTTCTTGATGTCGCCGAACCGCTGGATGACCAGCGGGGCCTTGCGGTAGTCGATATGGACCACGACCGAGACCGGCAGGGTCGGCTCAAAGGCATCGCGGGTGATCAGGGACACCTCGGCCAGGTTCTCGTCGAACTTGTGCGAACCGATGGCATTGCTTTCCCACTTCAGGATGAAGTTGGTCGTCGGCACCATGGTCACGCGACCGGCATAGGTGTTGAAGGCGTACTTGCCGGGCAGCAGCGGGTCACGCCACACGCCGCGCTGGCCGTTGGCAACCAGTTCGCCGTGACGATAACCCTCGCCCGAGGTGTCGATGCCCGCAGCGCCGGTATAGGAGACGACGACGCCGACCTGGCCGACCTCGACCACGGTCTTGTCGATCCGCTCCACTGTCGCGAACAGGCGGTTGATGTAATAGGTGCCTTCGACCAGCACCTGCAGCTGACGGCCCTTGCGACCGCCGGCCGCCAGGAACTTGCCGACGTCCTGGAAGCTGTTGTGGAAGGTGGCCGGGTCGGCATCATCGACGCCCACCAGCGGCGCGATCAGCTCGCCCGAAGCCAGGGCCGGACCGTCATGCACGGTGATCACGCCGATCTGGTCGTCAGCGTCCTTGATCACCACCGGCTCGAATCCGCCCCGGGCCTCAATGATCTCGGCCATCTGGTCCAGCAGCGCCGCTTCGGCCTTGTCGAGGCTGAGGGCGAAGGTGTCATCGCGGGTGACGACCACGAACTGGGCCAGGTTGATGGCATAGGCCCCCTCGCGCAGGATCATGCGCTGCGGGCCCTTCTGGCCACCGGCTTCAAGGAAAGCCCGGGTGTTCTGGAAGTCGACGCCGGCCGGGTTGTCGGCCAGGGCCTGGTCGGTGTCGAGCGGGCGACCGTCGCGCGCGAAGACATAGCCGATCCGCCCCTGCGGGATCGTCACCAGCGACTGCACGTGCAGGCGGAACTGGAACGGAAAGAAGAAGTGCAGGCCGCCGCGCAGGACGTCGGGCTGGAAGCCCGCCTCGCCCTTCAGAGCGATCAGGCCCCCGGCGATGGAGCCCTTGCCGCTCCAGAGCTTCTCGACCACGGCAACGCGGTTGTTGCCGATGTAGCGGATCATGCCGGAAGTGAAGACGAAAACAATCAGGACCACGACGAAAAGCGCTGAACCGGCAAGCGGTCCAAACGCCAGGACGTTAGACATGGAGATAGCCCCTAAACGGCCGCCTGATGAGCGATCATCGCCCCATGAATGAGCGGCCGGGCTTCACATATGCCTGTGGCCAGGCTTTGCAATCATGCGGCGATCACATCGGATCACGGACGCGAGATCTCATGAATAGGTTGTAATCCGTCGCAAGACTTTACGATCGGCACCACAGCCCCTAACCATGGTAGCGTTACCGCGCGCAGGAGCGGGACGGGAGGACTGGCCATGACCCTTTTCACGCGTTCGCTCCTGGCAGGCCTCGCCCTGTCCCTGGCCGTGGCAACACCAACCCTGGCCGGGATGGCCGCGCCGGACGGCACCACGGCGCAGAAACCCCTGATCGCCTTCACCTGGGACGATGTCCCAGCCCATGGGGCCATGCCTGGCGATACGACCCGGGTCCAGATCGCGGCGGAAATCCTCAAGGCGTCAGCCGAAGCCGGAGCCCCGGCCTTCGGCTTTATCAACGGCGTGGCCGTCAACAACGAACCCGCTTCGGCCCCCGTCCTGAAGATGTGGCGCGAGGCAGGCCAGCCGCTCGGCAATCACACCTGGTCGCACCAGAACCTGGCCAGCCTTACGCCGGAGCAGTTCGCTCTCGAGGTCACCCGCAACGAGCCCCTGCTGGAGACGCTGATGGGACAGGAAGACTGGCGATGGCTGCGCTATCCGTTCCTGTCCGAAGGCGACACGCCGGAAAAGCGGCTCGCGGTCCGCAAGGACCTCGCCGAAAGGGGCTACAAGATCGCCAGCGTCACCATGGGCTTCGGCGACTACGCGTTCAACGACGCCTATGTCCGCTGCAAGGCCCGCAACGACGAGGCCGGAATCGCCGCCCTGGAGCAGCAGTTTCTGGAGGCCGCCGGGGCTGCCGCCGATCACGCACGCGCCATGAGCCAGACGCTGTTCGGCAAGGACATCCCCTATGTGCTGCTGGTCCATGCGGGCGCGTTCGACGCGCGAATGGCCCCTCGCCTGTTCAAGCTCTCCCAGGACCGGGGCTTTGGCTTCACCACCCTGCCGGCGGCGCAAAGCGATCCGTTCTACAAGACTGACATGGAGCCCGGCCGTGATCCCGCACCGACTACCCTGGAGGGGGTGTTCTGGTCACGCGGCCTGCAGCCACCTCCATCGCCAGTGAACCTCAAGGCGATGGAAGGCCTGTGTCGCTAGGTCGGTCAGAACCAGCGCAACTTCACTGCTGACAAGCGGCGGACTCGCGCATAGCGTCCCCCGCCATGATCAGACCCTCGCTTACCGTCCTTGTGACGTGCCTCGCCCTCTCGACCCCGGCCCTGGCTCAAAAACTGCCCCCGGAACGGATCTTTGCAGATCCGGGCCTGAGCGGCCCGACCGCCAGGGGCGTGGCCCTGTCGCCGGACGGCAAGCGAGTCACCTATCTGAAGGGCAAGGCCGAGGCGGCCAATGTCCAGGACCTCTGGGCCGCCGATGTGGCCGGCGGCGAGCCCTACCGCCTGATCGACTCGGCAGCCCTGTCGTCGGGAGCCAAGGAACTGTCCGAGGCCGAGAAGGCCCGCCGCGAGCGCGCCCGCGTCTCGGCGCGCGGCATCGTCGAGTACAGCTGGGACAGCCAGGGTCGCTTTATCCTGGTGCCGCTGGATGGCGACCTCTATCTGGACAGCGTCGCCGACGGCAAGGTCACGCGCCTAACGGAAACCCCCGGTGACGAGGTCGACGCCCGCGTCTCGCCCAAGGGCGGTTTTGTCTCCTATGTCCGCGACCAGAACCTCTACATCCGGCCGATCTCCGGTGGGGCCGAGCGCGCCCTGACGACCGAGGGCAAGGACGCCCTGTCGTTCGGCACCGCCGAGTTCATCGCCCAGGAAGAACTGGACCGCTTCAGCGGCTACTGGTGGAACCCGGCCGAGACCGCCATCGCCTATACCCGCGTCGATGAGAGCGGTGTCGACATCGTGCCGCGCGCCGACATCGGCCCGGGCGGGGCCACAGTGGTCAACCAGCGCTATCCCCGCGCCGGCCGCCCCAATGCCGTCGTCGACCTGTTCGTGCAGGACCTGGCGTCGGGCAAGGCCATGCAGCTGGACCTCGGCGGCAACAAGGACATCTATGTCGCCCGCGTAGACTGGTCGGCCGACGGCAAGACCCTCTATGTCCAGCGCCTGTCGCGCGACCAGAAGACCCTCGACATCATCGCCTTCGATCCCTCAACCGGCCTGGGCAAGACCGTCCTGACCGAAACCGATCCGCACTTCATCGAGGTACACGAGGACTTCCGCCCGCTGAAGGACGGCAGCTTCCTGTGGTCGTCGGAGAAGTCGGGCTTCAACCACCTCTATCGCCATGCCGCCGACGGCAAGCTGATCGCCCAGATCACCAAGGGCGACTGGCCGGTCGACCGGATCGAGGGCGTCGATGAAAAGCGCCAGGTGGTCATTCTCGGGGCCTCGGTCGAAACCCCGCTGGAGCGCCGGCTGTATGAGGTCTCCTACGCCAAACCCGGCAAGCTGAAGGCCCTGACCCCGGCCGGTGGCTGGTGGACCGCCAAGGTCGCCGCCAACGGAGCCTTTGCCGGCAGCTACAGCGATCCCAAGACCCCGCCCCAGACGGCGCTCTATGCCCCGGACGGCAAACGGGTGCGCTGGATCGAGGAGAACCGGCTGGCCGAGGGTCACCCCTACTGGCCCTATGCCGCCACCCTGACGGTTCCCGAGTACGGCGTCGTGAAGGCCGCCGACGGCGAAGACCTGCACTATGCCCTGCTGAAGCCGGCAGACTTCGATCCGGCCAAGAAGTATCCGGCCATCGTCTCGGTCTATGGCGGGCCGCACGCCCAGCGCGTCAGCCGGACCTGGCAGAGCGCCAGTGAACGGACCTATCTGGAAGCGGGCTACCTGATCTTCAAGCTCGACAACCGCGGCAGCGCCAACCGCTCGGCCAAGTTCAAGCGGGCCCTGGACCGCAAGCTCGGCACGGTTGAGGTCGAGGATCAGATTGTTGGGGCCAACTATCTGAAATCCCTGCCCTATGTCGAAGCTGACAAGCTCGGCGTGATGGGCTGGTCGTATGGCGGCTTCATGACCCTGATGCTGCTGACCGCCGAGAACACCCCGTTCAAGGCCGGTGCGGCCGGCGCTCCGCCGACCGAGTGGGGCCTGTATGACACCGCCTATACCGAGCGCTACATGGGCACCCCGACCGACAACAAGGCCGGCTACGCCTATGCCGACATCAATACCCGCGTCGCCCGCCTCAAGCCGGGCAGCCTGCCGCTGCTGCACGGCATGGCCGACGACAATGTCATCTTCGAAAACAGCACCCGCCTGATCGCCGAACTCCAGAAGAAGGCCATCCCCTTCGAAATGGCCCTCTATCCCGGCGAGCGTCACAGCGCGCCCGGCAGCAAGACCAAGGGCTTGAGCGTGCTCAAGACCCATCTGGAATTCTTCGGCCGCAAGCTGAAGGGCCAATAGGACGGAAACCTGCGCCAAAGGGACTCAGGTCAGGGCTCATTTGCCGCAGGCGTTGGGGCCGAATCCTCGACTAGCCTGCAGCGACAGGTTGTGAGGATATCGCCATGAGCATCACCAGCGACGACGCCGTCGCATGGCTGATCCAAACCGTAAGGTCGGCGCTCGAAGAGGGCCGAGCCTCGCCGTCAGAGGTCGAGGCGTGGCTGCTGGCGGCGATCTCCCTCGAAGAAATCGCACTCGAGACGGCCGCAGACGACCGCGCCGCCCGGGCCTATGCCAGTTGGACGCACTTCGAGGGCACCCGCCACTGAAGCCTGCGGGCTGGACCGTTTCTGATTCGCTGGAGAGACGCCGGGGCCCGCACCCGTAGGCGCGGGCCTTGACCGATCAGACGTCCTGAAGGGCGTTCACACCACCGCCCTGGGTCGGCGTGACCACGAACCGCTTCAGGGTGCTGGTCGTGTAGGCCTTCTCCACAATGGTCGAGACCGCCACCATCTCGCCGGTGGCCTTGCCGTGCTCGAGGGTCAACAGAACGAACCCCTTGGCCGACGGATCAGCATAGACCACCTCGGCATTGCGCTGGGCAAAGGCCTCGCCCAGCGGCAGGCCCGGCAGAATGTCGCCATAACCCGGCGAGGTGATCCCCGTGGTCCCGAACTCGGCCGCGACGCGGCGCTGTCCCGCGGCATCGAAGAGCTCGTTAGCCCAGAACGAGTGGCTGTCGCCCGACAGCACGATCGGGCTGGCCCCGGCGCGCTTGAACATCTCGTAGAGCCGCTCCCGCTCGGCCGGATAGCCGTCCCAGGAGTCCAGATTGTAGGGCAGTCCCAGATCGGACAGGGCGATGCCGCGCCGAAGAATGCCCTGCACATAGTCCGGCAGCTTGGCCAGGGTCGCCTCGAAACGCTCGGGACCCATGGCCTTCAGGAGGTTGGGTCCGGCGACCCGCGCCATGACCACCTGGTTGCCCAGAACCTGCCAGGCCGTGTCGGCCTTGACGGAAGCGGCGATCTGGTTGGCCAGCCAGGTGCTCTGGGCCTCGCCCAGCAGGCGGCGGTCCGGCGCGGTCCATTTGGCGACAAAGGCCGGCACGTCAGGCTTGCCGTCGACCATGGGCAGGTCGTGGGCATAGTCCAGTTGCTCCGAGCGGGCCGTCAGGCGCGTTTCGGTCATCAGCAGGGTAGCGACATCACCGAACTGGAAACTGCGCCAGCTGGCCTCGAACGCCTGCCCCGACGCCGGTTCGCGGATCGGCATCCACTCGTAATAGGCCTTGAGCGCTGCGGCCTTGCGGGTCGCCCAGTCGCCTTCCCCCTTGGCCGGTTCGTGGTTTTCAGCCCCGCCCTGCCAGCTGTCATTGGCGGATTCATGATCGTCCCAGACCACGATCCAGGGAGCCCGCGCATGGGCGGCCTGCAGCTGCGGATCGGTCTTGTAGAGGGCGTGACGGCGGCGATAGTCGTCCAGGGTGACGATTTCATGGGCCGGGTCCGGCTTGCGCTGCGCCGCCACCGGCGAGTTCATCCCGTAGTCCTTGGGATCGGCCCCGTATTCGTAGATGTAGTCGCCCAGATGCAGCACCGCATCGACGCGAGGCAGGGCGGCGATGGCTCCATAGGCGTTGAAATAGCCGTTGGGATAGAGCGAGCAGGAGGCCACGGCCAGGACGACGTCGCGGGTGGCCCCGACCGCCAGGGTGCGCGTGCGGCCGACCGGTGAGGTGACGCCATTGGCCACAAAGCGGAACCAGTAGTCCGTCGCCGGCTTCAGCCCCTGGCCGTTCAGGTCGTGCTTCACGGTCCAGTCCCGGGCGGCACTGGTCACCAGGCCCCGGGTGGTGCGGACCATCTGCTTGAAGCCGGGATCCGCGGCGACTTCGAGGTCGACCAGGATCTTGTCCTGCCCGGCGAGTTTGGGCGTGACGCGGGTCCAGAGGATCACGCCCGTCGCCTGCGGATCGCCGCTGGCCACGCCGTGCTCGAAGGCCACGCCGCCCTGGACCGGTGCCGCGCTCGCAGCGCTGCCGGCCGTCGAGACACTGCCCATCCCCAGCAGAGCCAGGGCATTGCGGCGATCGATCATCATGAGCGCTCTCTCCAGAGTAGGGATTTCCCGGGCACGGGCCAAATGAACGATACCGGCTGCCAAGAAGCTGCCGGTATCGGGACGTCTGTATTGAACAGGTCGGACCGGAACAACAAACCGGCCGACCCTGGTCAGATGCCTCCGCTTTGGTCCGGCACCGGCCCGAAGCGGAGGTTCAGGGGTAGGTCACAGGGCAGCGAAACAGGCCGCCCCGCCATCCGGCTCTAGTGCTTGTAGGACACCGAGACGCCGATATAGCGCGGCTCGCCGGCGATGAAGGTGGGAATCCCGAAGGCGTCGCCCGTGTTGCCGGCATCCTTGATGTAGTCCTGCTCGAGCAGGTTGGTCGCGAACAGCTCGAACTTCACCGGACGGTCGTTCGGCTGATAGCCGATCCGCAGGTTCAGCAGGCCATAGGCCGCCTGCTTCTCGTCCTGGATCCTGTCACCGGTCGTCTGGAGGACGGCGCGGTCATTGTTGTTGTCGAAGAACACTTCCGACTGCCAGGTGTAGGTCGGGATCACCGAGAAGCGGCCGGTCGGCGCATCGAAGCCGATATTGGCCCCGAGCGAGAAGCTGTTGTCCGGCGACAGGCGGAAGCGGTTGCCTTCGAACAGGCCGTTGCCGAAGCGGGCATGGCTGTAGGCGTAGGTGCCGAACACCGACGCATTGGGGCTGATCTGGAAGGTCGACTGACCTTCAAAGCCAGTCGCCTTGGCCTCGCCGGCATTGGTCGAGACGATCTGGCCCGAGGCCAGGCGGATCGAGGTCTGGAAGTTCTTGTAGTCGTAGCGGTAGACCGCGCCTTCGAGGATCAGGCGGCGGCCCAGGAACGCGCCCTTGGCCCCGGCTTCATAGGAGGTGACCTCTTCAGCCGGAATGGCGCTGAAGCGGACGGCACCGCCCGGGCTGGCCGGCGTGCCGGCCGACACCACCTTGGGACGGCGACCGGTCGCGACCGAGGCGTAGACATTGGCGTCATCGGAAACCGCATAACGGCCCACGACGCGATAGGTCACACCGTTGTCGGTGAAGCTGCGGTATTCCGGCAGGCCGTCCTTGGTGGGCTGCACAAACAGGCCGCGGGCCAGGGTGGGGCTGCTGCCACCCAGCACCGAACCGCCGTTCAGCAGTTGGGCCGCATAACCGCTTTCCTTGTCGTCATAGGTGTAGCGAAGGCCGGCGGCCAGTTCGAGGCGGTCGGTCGCCTTCCAGGTCACGTCGCCATAAGCGTCATAGGACTTGGTGGTGCCGTAGTTGGTGTAGCTTTCCAGGTGCTGGCTCTTGAACGCGGCCAGGGGAGCCAGGCTGTTGATCACGGCCAGACCGGCAACATTGGGGGCCACGAAGAGACCGCCGAGGCCGCTGCTGCGGGCCGCAAAGACCTTTTCGTTGAACAGCAGCGGAACGCGCTGGCTACCGTCTTCCCAGAAGTAGCTCAGGCCACCGAAGGCCGTGATCGAGCCGCCGGCATCGTAGTTCAGGCGGATGTCCTGGCTGGCCGACTTGCCCGTCGCGTCTTCGGCGAAGGTGAACAGCGGCAGCGAGAAGCCGTCGGCGTCGAACACTTCTTCGCCGGCGAAACGGCGGAAGGCGCTCGTCGAGGCCAGCGACAGGCTGTCGCTGAGCTTGTAGCTAGCCAGGGCCGTGACGCTGAACACGTCGCGCTCGAGGCCGAGCTTCTGGTCGTTCTCGAAGCCGGCCACGGTGGTCAGCGCAGCCCCCGAATTACGGCCCAGGTCGCCGAGCACCGCGCCCGTGTTGGGGTCGGTCGGCAGGTAGGGCAGCGACTTGAACGAGGTGCCCGAGGGGCTGTCCGACTGGAAGTTGACCAGCAGGTCGGCGTTGAAGCGCTCATTGGGACGCCAGTTGACCGCCGCCCGCAGGGCCGTAGTCTGGGTCGAGTTGAAGTCGTCGCCGCCGGCCAGGTTCCGGACATAGCCGTCGCGATGCTTGATACGACCGGACAGGCGCACAGAAACCGTGTCGCTCACCGGGGCATTGATCATGCCCTCGGCCAGCATGTAGCCGAAATTGCCACCTTCCAGCTTGGCCGACAGGGCGAAGTCGGGCTTGGCCTTGGCCTGGATGATGTTGACCGCGCCGATCAGGGCACCCCGGCCGTAGAGCGTCGACTGCGGACCCTTGGCGACTTCGACGCGCTCGAGATCGAACAGTTCGACATAGGAACCGCTCGACTTCGAGATCGAAACGCCGTCCTGGTAGACCGACACACGCGGCTCGTTGGTGGCCTCGCCGGAGTCGGAGGTGATGCCGCGCATCACGAAGCCCGGGTTGTTCGGCGACTGGTTCTGGACTTCAAAGCCGGGAACGAACAGCGAAAGCTCCTCGAACTCCTGAACACCCAGGGTGTCGAGCATGGTGCTGGAATAGGCGGTCAGGGCAACCGGAACGTCGAGGGCCTTCTGCTCGCGCTTTTGGGCAGTGACGACGACCTGCTCGACCTGAGCGGCGTCGGCCGCAGGATCAACCTCGGCGGCCACGGCAGCGGAGGCCATGCCGAGCGCGATCACGCTGGCGGCTGACAGGAGCAAGGTGTTCCGAAGGTTACGCATCGACTATCCCCTAAGACTTCAAGTCTGGAGACGAGCCGATAGGGATTTCACATGTCGGTTCTGCGACGCGGCCGTGACCCTGCGATGAAACCCCGCGTTATCTCAACCTTAGGGACCCGCAGATCCCGTCAACCCCTTGCGGGTCAACGGGATCTGGAGGCTTTAGAGTGGGACGAGGCCGCTCTTACTCGGTCTTGAGATAGATCTCCGAACCCTGCTCGCGGAACTTCTCGCTCATCTGGGCCATGCCAAGCGCCGCCGCCTCGTTCGGAGCCTGGGCCGCCGCGAATTCGCGGACCTCGTGGCTGATCTTCATCGAGCAGAACTTGGGTCCGCACATCGAGCAGAAGTGCGCGGTCTTGTGCGCCTCCTTGGGCAGGGTCTCGTCGTGGAACTTGCGGGCGGTTTCCGGATCGAGGGCCAGGTTGAACTGGTCTTCCCAGCGGAACTCGAAACGCGCCCGGCTGATGGCATCGTCCCACATGGCCGCGCCGGGATGACCCTTGGCGAGATCGGCGGCGTGGGCGGCCAGCTTGTAGGTGATGACGCCGGTCTTGACGTCGTCGCGGTCAGGGAGGCCCAGGTGCTCCTTGGGCGTGACGTAGCAGAGCATGGCGGTGCCGAACCAGCCGATCATCGCCGCGCCGATCGCCGAGGTGATGTGGTCGTAGCCAGGCGCGATGTCGGTGGTCAACGGGCCCAAGGTATAGAAGGGGGCCTCGTGGCAGTGCTTGAGCTGCTCATCCATATTGGCCTTGATCTTGTGCATGGCCACGTGGCCCGGCCCTTCGATCATCACCTGAACGCCCTTGCTCCAGGCCACCTTGGTCAGTTCGCCCAGGGTGCGCAGCTCCGAGAACTGGGCCTCGTCATTGGCGTCGGCGGTCGAGCCGGGACGCAGGCCGTCGCCCAGCGAGAACGACACGTCATAGGCGCGCATGATCTCGCAGATCTCGTCGAAGCGCTCGTAGAGGAAGTTCTCCTTGTGGTGCGCCAGGCACCACTTGGCCATGATCGAACCGCCGCGCGAAACGATGCCGGTGACCCGCTTGGCCGTCATCGGAATGAATGGGAGTCGAACGCCGGCGTGGATGGTGAAATAGTCGACGCCCTGCTCGGCCTGCTCGATCAGGGTGTCGCGGAAGACCTCCCAGTTCAGGTCCTCGGCCACGCCGTTGACCTTCTCCAGCGCCTGGTAGATCGGCACGGTGCCGATCGGGACGCTGGAATTGCGGATGATCCAGTCGCGGATGTTGTGGATGTTGCGTCCCGTGGACAGGTCCATGACCGTGTCGGCGCCCCAGCGGGTGGCCCAGACCAGCTTGTCGACCTCGTCGGCGACGGTGGAGAGCACCGCCGAATTGCCGATATTGGCGTTGATCTTGACCAGGAAGTTGCGGCCGATCGCCATCGGCTCCAGCTCGCCGTGATTGATGTTGGCCGGGATGATGGCGCGGCCGCGGGCCACTTCCTGGCGCACGAATTCGGGCGTCACGAAGTCGGGGATCGAGGCGCCGAAGTCATCGCCGTCGCGCACGCACGGGCGGTCCTGCTCGCGGCGCAGGTTCTCGCGGATGGCGACATATTCCATCTCGGCGGTGGTCTTGCCGGCGTTGGCGTATTCGTACTGGGTGATCAGGTGGCCCGGCTTGCCGCGATAGATGGTGCGGCCGACGGCCGGGAACTGCGGGGCCAGATGCTTGCCCTGGGCAAAGCCGTTGTCCTCGGGCTTCACCTCGCGGGGCGTCTCAACCACCTCGACATCGCCGCGCGCCACGACGAAGGCCTCGCGCGAACGCTCCAGACCCTTCTCGATATCGATGGTCGCAGTCGGGTCAGTATAGGGGCCCGACGGGTCATAGACCGTCACCGGCGGCTCGTTGGCGCTGGGGTGAACAGCAATCTCGCGGAACGGCACCCGCAGATCGGGGAACAGCTCGCCGGCCTGGTAGACCTTGCGCGAACCGGGAATGGAGCCGGTCGAGATGGACTCTGCGACAGCCTTGATAGTGCTCTGGACGTTCATATCGGGCGCTCCTCAAGCGTTAAGGAGACCCGGACAAGCGTGCTAAGTCGGTCTGACGAACGGGAAAATCGGCCCGCTCGCGTTCCCTCCCTTCGCCGGCATGACCCGGATCAGGTTCGACGGGTCAGGGCGCGAGACCCAATCTCAGCCGCGCGAAGCGGCCCCCCGGTGAACGGGGGGACACTAGGCCCCCTGACGTGTGGGTCAAGCGCCGCTACAGCCGCGATGCCCCGAACGTATCGCACACGGCCGGATCGCCGCGTTCATAGCCGCGCGTGAACCAGCGCATGCGCTGCTGGCTGGTGCCGTGCGTGAAGCTGTCGGGCACCACCTGCCCCCGGCTTCGCGACTGGATCGTGTCATCGCCGACAGCGGAGGCCGCGCCCAGGCCGTCCTGGATATCGGCAGGGTTGATCACGATCCGACCGCCCGAGGTTTCTTCCGCGTGCGAGGCCCAGACGCCGGCATAGCAGTCAGCCTGCAGCTCCAGCCGTACCGAGCCGCTCTCCGCGCCGCGCGCGCCCAGACGCCTGGCCTTGTCGGACGCGCCCAGCAGGGTCTGAACGTGATGGCCGATCTCGTGGCTGATCACATAGGCCCGGGCGAACTCGCCCCTGGCCCCGAACTTGGTCTCGAGCTCGTTCCAGAAGGTCAGGTCCAGATAGACCTTCTGGTCGGCCGGACAATAGAACGGCCCCATGGCCGACTGGCCGGTTCCGCAGCCGGTGGGCGTGGCCTCATCATAAAGCACCACCGCCTGGGGCGGCGTGTAACGCGACCCGGCAGCTGCGAAGATCGGCCCCCAGACCTGCTGGTTTGAAGTTTCGATGGCGTCGACGAACTGGCCGTTCGCGTCCTTCACCTGCCCGCGTGCGCCTTCCTGCTGGGCCTGGCCCTGCCCCTGAAGCTGCTGAGCGGCGTCGAGGGTGGTCTGGGGGTCAATCCCGAAGACAAAATAGCCGACGGCCGCAAGAACCAGGGCCCCGATCCCGCCACCAGCCAGGCCGACCGGCCCCATGCCCCGGCGATCCTCGATATTGCCCGAGCGGCGCGCGCCTCTCCATTCCATACCGAAATCCCCGAACGCCTGAGCTAGTGGTCACTGGCCGGGCGGATGGCCCGAATCCGCGCATTGCCGCGCGAGAGGGCATCCTGCGTCAGACGCTCCATCCGGTCCATCTGCGCGGCAAAGCTGCCTTGGGACACGTCCGGCGATGGCGCACTCGGCGGCACAGTACCGCGCAGCAACACCGCCGATGGAGCCGTCCGCGCGCTGTCCAGTTCCCGCAGAACCAGTGCGGTACGGGCCTCATCCTGCCGGACTGCGATTTCACGCTGTGTCGCCAGAAGATCCTGCTGCGCCATCTCCGCCTGATGGGCGGCGGCGTTTTGGGCTCGAACGAGGTCCAGCGGGGTTTGAGCGCCCGCCCGGCCGACGATCGCGACGGCCGCCAGGACCACCCATGCTGTTACTGACTTTCGCACCGGGCCGCTCTTCCTGCCATTCAGCCCCGGGCGGAGGCGCTAGGGACGCTTGACGCTGAAACGCGCCAGTTCCTTTTTCGGTGCATCCCAGACCGGGTTCAGCTCTGCGGCCCGACCATAGTCGCGGTAGGCCGCCTGCAGGTCGCCGAGCCCCTCATTGGCCATGGCCCGGTTGAACCAGGCCTTTTCCGGATCCTTGACCCCGAGGGCCAGGCCCTTGTCGATCTCGGTCAGTCCTTCGCTGTAGCGCTGTTCGCCGACATAGGTCGCGCCACGGTTGACCCAGGCTTCGCCCAGTTCAGGATCGATCCGGGCCGCTGCGTCAAAATCGGCACGCGCCGTCGGGAAATCGCGACGCCGCATCTGCAGGACACCCCGATTGACATAGGTCCGGGCGCGATCGCGGAAATTGAGATTTTCGGTTTCAAGCGCCGTCGTACAGGTCAGGACCGATTTCGGGTCATTGCGCCCGTCAATCGCGGCCTGGGAACAATCCTTGGCCGCGCCGCCGCCCAGTATCAGGGTGGACGCGCCGGCGGCCTCAGCGGCCAGCAGAGTCAAAGAAAGGCATGCAACGCCCCAGAGGCTCGAGGTCTTCATGATGTCCTCCCATGTCGGCCGGCCCTTCAGTCGGGGCCCCGGCACGGAAGTGAGTCCGTTCCAGCCCCTGCGGACCGTACATTTGCCAGCGCAGAGTAGCATGATTTTCGGCGGGTTTCAGATCTTCATCACCCCCTCACCCGGCTGAAAGATTGCACACTTTTAAGCTGTGGCTCCGAAGGGGATGGACTAGGTTGCAGACCTGCGACCTGACCTGCCATCACCCGGGGACGTCTGATGCCGAGCCTGCTTCTTGCTGCCCTGCTGCTGGTCCAGCAGGGTCCTGTCGCCACGCCGACCGAAGTCGCGCCCGTGACCGTGGAGGCCGCAGCCAAGCCGCCGGCCCCGCCGGCCCCGATCGCGGACCGGGCTATCGAGCAGCAATTGAACGACCTTCTGGAGAAGGAACCGGGTCGGGTAATCTGCCTGACCAAAACCCCGACCGGAACCCGGATCGCCAAACCGCTCTGCCAGACCCTGCGTGGCTGGTATGATTTTGAGGCCGCCCGCGACACGGCGTCCCTGCGCGGCGGTGCCGGCGGGATCCAGACTCCGCCCTATGAGCTGGTTGATCTCATCAAGGCACGCATGCGCGATCCCACGACCCGCGCCATGGCAGAAGCTCGGGCTGGAGCCCGGCTGGAGGCCGAGGCGCAGGCCAGGGCCGATGAGCGGTAGAGGCCAGCGTATTCGACAGGCCTGGGAACGTGCTAACGGAGCGATCAGCTCCGGAGTCGCCCGTTCCATGCATCTCGCCCGTTTTCCCCGCGCCCGTTTCGCCCATCTGCCGACGCCGCTCGAGCCCCTGCTTCGCCTGGGTGCCGAACTGGGTATCGATCTCTGGGTGAAGCGCGACGACTGCACGGGCCTGGCCGGAGGCGGCAACAAGACCCGCAAGCTCGAATTCCTGCTCGGCGAGGCCCTCGCCCAGGGGGCAGACACCCTTGTAACCCAGGGGGCCGTGCAGTCCAACCACGTGCGTCAAACCATTGCCGCTGGTGCCCGTTTCGGCCTGGCGTCCGAGATCATCCTGGAAGAGCGGACCGGCTCCAGGGCTCACGACTATGTGGGCTCGGGCAATGTACTGCTGGATCGCCTGATGGGCGCGAGCATCCGCTTCGTGCCGGCTGGACCCGACATGATCGCCGAACTGGAGATCTCGGCCGAGGCCGTCCGCCAGCGCGGCGGCAAGCCCTATGTCATTCCCGGCGGCGGCTCCAACACGATCGGCGCACTGGGCTATGCCGACTGCGCCCGCGAACTGATCGTCCAGGCCGACGAGCGGGACCTGCGCATTGACCGGCTGGTTACGGCCACCGGCAGCGCCGGCACCCATGCCGGTCTGGTGGCCGGCTTCGCGGCTCTGTCGGTCGATGTGCCGATCCTCGGCTTCGGCGTCCGCGCCCCCAAGGCCAAGCAGGAAGAGAACGTGTTCAATCTCGCCGTCGCCACCGCCGAACTGATCGGTGCGACGGGGCGCGTCACCCGCGAGATGGTCGTGGCCGACTGCGACTATGTCGGCGAAGGCTACGGCCTGATGGACCAGGGCGTGATTGATGCCCTGACGCTCGCCGCCCGCACCGAAGGCCTGCTGCTCGACCCCGTCTATTCCGGCAAGGCCATGAAGGGCCTGATCGATCAGGCCC